>JGI11944J13513_1000749_pt1 | contig 29371 bp, 29 predicted proteins | sample TerdegcoTASludge_FD_13513 | JGI IMG/M metagenome (IMG submission 13513) | reverse complement strand
TGACTCTGTACTGAAACGTGATTCGCTAACTGAACCACAGAGACACAGAGGCACAGAGGAGATATTTTATGCCCGATCTCACCCACACAATTTAGCGAAGAGCCCCACTTTGTATCGAGTGATTCATGAGACCTGACCGTGTTATACCAATTCATGAATTCGTCAAAATTTTTGAACCTAAACCTATTTTTCTCGTAAACATCGTTCCATTGGTATGAAAGTGGTTCTCGCAAAGATCCATTTTCATCCACATAGGTGACCTTGGGTCGTGGGCGTTTCTTCCGAATTTTCTAATGTTTAGGTGCATCTTGGTTCTAAGCCAGTGCATCCAGACTCGCTTCACAGTTGACTCGCTGAGCTTCATGTCCGCAGCGATTCTTTTGGTGCTCTCGCCTCTTTTTTTTGGCCCGGATGTATTGGATCTTCCTCTCTGTAAGCTTTACGACTTTATTCCTCTTCACCATGCCACATTGAATGGTATATAAAGTCAAAGGTTTCGGGACTACACATCTCACACCAATTGGGAGATCTCCTTATAATAATTGAACAGCTCTTCTCCCCACAATGTGGCATCTTCGCCTATACATATCAGTTCCCCACCTGCCAGATCTATAGTCCCGTCCAATCTCCACAGCCCCAAAGCTAATAGATGCTCAGTTATTGTAAAGCCGATGTTGATATTTTTATCTAGGCGATATAGGTGGAAGTTATTCGCCGCCCTCAGGCCGTTGATCAGATCAAAGTACTCTTTAGAGACGACATTCAGAATCGAATCAGTCAATATCAGCTCGACATTTGCACCACGTTCGACGCAACCCTTGATGATCTCTGGAAAACCAGGAGCTATAAAAGAAGAAACTCCGCGGATATTTTTTGCTCTTGACAACTCTTGCATGAAGTTGTCCAAGCTTTTGAGGGGCGACGCTGGATCTGAGGTTACTCGCTGGGATCGGGCCAGCATCCCCATCTTGGCCAGAAGGTGTTCAGGAATTCCGCTCAAGTCATGACTTTGCCAGTAGTCTGCGTGCTGATCCAAAAGCACAATAGCTGCCACGAGCTCATCCAGCAAGATGGTCTGAATTTTGCCAATGTTCGTCAAAGAATAGCGCGCATCTTTTTTGTTTACAAGGCCTGTATCGATCAGATCCTTCATCGAATGAAGGATTGTAGATGCCCGAATGTTCATCTCCCTCTCCAGTTCCCCAGCAGTCATCCTTCTGCCCTTCAGGCACAGCATTATTTTCGTACGCACTGCAGATCGTGTGAACGCCTTTAATTGGTCCTCCGCCAGATCATAGTAATTCCACGCAGACATGATCAAATCCCTTACTGCTTTCTGTGAGCTTCATAGGGTCCCGATATGGCATTCATATCGCTATCTTGTACGTAGTATGTGCCCCTCAGAGTGTTTGAGTTTATAATGCGGCCATCCGTGAAGGTTATGACTATCTGTGGATCTGTATTGCCCATGTTCCTCACAGATAAATAATTAGCCGATACTTTATCGCCTTCAACTCTTCCGAATATTATGCCCGAGTATTCACTTCCTGTATTGGGCTTAACCGAAAAGGAACCCAATAGATTGACCCCGACCTGCTGGACCTTAGCGGTCATCACCTCTTCTATTGGGCCGAATTGGTATTTAGATTCCCAAGTTCCTGTCAGGTCTACGTCCTGGGCTAAAGCCAAATAACTTGTCTGAATCAAGAGACATAAGATAGTTGCCGCTAATTTGACCTGCATTCCGATCACCACGCAGATATATTGATTTATATTACATAATCGTTCTGCGGAGATTAACTATCTGTGGAGATTGACTATTTAAGTGTGATGTCTGTTCACAATAATGTCTGTTCACAATAGAAAATCCGCGTTATGATGATTTTCATTTAAATTAAGCTAACCAGAGATCTCTGCTCCATTTCGGCAGACAAATATATGCCTTGTCAAGCTTCTGTGAACTCGATCAGTGTGCCTTTCGACTATCTCGTAGCCTGCATCCATAAGGAGGCCATCGATGGGTCTGTCCGCGAGGATGATCATGCGCCTTCCGCTCTTGACAGCACTGTGCAGCTCGGCCAAGCTCTCCTCCAAAAGATGCTCTTTTGAGCGGGCCTCGATCTTTGCAGACCGTCCATAAGGCGTGTCCAAAACAGCTGCATCGATGGTAGCATTCTTGAGCGGCAAGCGCTTTGCGTCTCCCAGGATGAGGCAACAATTCAAGCCCGTGAGATTGCACGAGGCCCCTTCCACAAGCCTCTTCTGCACCTCAATTCCGATGCATTGGATGCCGATTAGGCAGGCTTCAACCAGGATGCCACAGGTTCCTGCAAATGGATCGAGCAGCCTCTCGCCTGCTCGAGCCTGGGAGAGATTGATCAGGGCCCGGGCCATGCGAGGCATAAGCACGCCTGGATGAAAAAATGGCTTTAAGTGTGGCCTGCGCTCCTCAAAGGAGCTGCGGTCCGTCTTGGCAACCTCCAGTCCGATCACTATCTTTTTGCAGGTGATGATCGCTCTCAGCACCATCTCTGGATTCTTGAGATCTGCTTTGTAGCCCCTGCTAAAGAGCATTTTGCCAACTTCGCGTTCTACCTCATCTGCCCTTAAAGAGGCCCCCTTGATACGCCTGGCGCGAATCAGGTACTTCTTCCTTGGCAGCTCGACAAGCCTCATAGACTCGGCGAGGGCGTCGGACGATGCATCGCATACTGCCAAAACCTCCATGATCCTGTGGGTCAACGCCAGTCGCGAGCCAAGGGTTCGAACATCGAGATCCTGGGCCTCGATTATGAGACACTGATCCATGAATGTGATCTCTTGGAAGCCGGCTGAGAAGATCTCAGCCAGCGCCAGGGCCTCGGACCTTGGCAGAGTATCATGCTCGCCTGAGAGCTCAAAGGCGTATGTCTTCATCTTTTAGGCCAGGTAGCTGTTCACATCCCTGTAATTGAACTTCCTGGAACCCAATACGTTCTCCAAGAAGTTGAAGAGGGCCCTTCGCACATCATCGGAGAGCAGCGGATACCAGGTTGGGCTGGCCACCACCACAGCACGGAATGCGAAGAACGGCGCGATGACCTCGAGCAGCTCTTCGTCTCCACTCTTTTCCAGGTAGTTCTCAAAGAACAGCTCGAAGATGTCCTTCAGGTCTCCTGTGAGGCGCAGGCTCTTTTGAACGGAGTAGAAGATGTAGTTCATCGTCATCGCTGCTATGTCGTCTGCAGCCTCCCCCCACTCACCCCGGCTCCTGTCGAGAACTGTGAAGTCCGTGCCCTCTCTGAACATCACATTCCATGGATGGAAGTCGCCGTGCACCTGGCAAAGGCGGTCAGTCTTGCCCTTCAGCCGCCATCGCCAGTCCACGCAAATCTTTTCGATCTCGCATAGCTCGTCAGGGTCCAGGAAGCTGGGACTATCAGGATAATCATCCAGGATGCCGAATATGCACTCTCCATCGCCAACAGTCTCACGGATCTTTCGCTGATACAAGGGCGGGCGGTCGATCTTCTTGGAATGGATCTGTGCAAGGTAGTCGGAGAGAGCTACAGCCCTTTCGTAATCCAGGTCCGTGGCCCCCTTCTCCTTGACCCTCTCCAGGTCAAAGAAGTACTCACGCCCCTCTATCTTCGGCATCAGCAGGAAGTATTCGCAGGCGTCTCCGGCCGAGACCAGCCTTCCATCTTCGGAGAAGTAGCCCACATCCAGGGATGGGACGTGCTTTGGGAGCTTGGAGAATGTGGAATTCTGCCAGATTAAAATCCTCGCCCGGTCTGAGAAGTGGTCATGGCCGAAGCCATGCTGCACCCGCATGGTGGAGATGACTGCCGAGCCCTTGGAGTCGCGGAGTTTGTACTCGACCAGCAAAGGCGATCCATACCCGAATCCTTTGACGTCCTCCGTAGTCGGTATGGTCTCGCCCATCTTGCGCATGCTCAGCAACTTTAGCTCTTCACCGTAGAGGCTCCTCAGGTATGCCTCCAGATTCTCCCTCTTCAGATCCAAGGCCATACACCTCTCAAGTTCCCATCTGCCAGCTATGCAGGTACTTATCCTGCTCCGCTGTGAGCTTCTCAATTCGCAAACCCATTGCAGCCAGCTTCAGCTCAGCTACGCGGCGGTCGATCTCCACTGGCACTGAATAGACTGCCTTATCCAGGCTCCGCCCGTGCTCCACGATGTAGCGCACCGCCAGAGCCTGATTGGCAAATGACATATCCATGACCTCCGGAGGATGGCCGTATGCTGCGGCCAGATTGATCAGCCGGCCCTCGGCCAGCAGATAGATCCTGCGGCCGTCTTTGAGTTTGTACTCTGTGACGTTGTCTTGCACTTCAGTCTTCAATGCGGCCATGCTCTCAAGCGCGGGAATGTCGATCTCCACGTTGAAGTGGCCGCTGTTGGCGAGGATGGCCTGGTCTTTCATCAGCTCGAAGTGCTCACCCCGAATAACATTTATGTCGCCAGTGAGGGTCACAAATAGATCTCCAAGGGGTGCTGCCTCCAGCATGGGCATGACTCTGTAGCCATCCATGGCAGCTTCCAGGGCCTTGCGAGGCTCAATCTCAACCACAATCACATTTGCGCCCAGCCCTTTTGCGCGCATGGCAAAGCCACGGCCACACCAGCCATAGCCTCCCACGACAACTGTCTTGCCGGCGAAGAGGAAGTTGGTGGCCTGCATGATTCCATGCAAAGTGGACTGGCCTGTGCCGTAGCGATTGTCGAACATCATCTTGGTCTCTGCATCGTTCACGGCTATGACGGGGTAGCGCAGAGCGCCATCCGCTGCCATTGCCCGCAGCCGCACGACCCCTGTGGTGGTCTCCTCACAGCCGCCGAACATCTGACTGGCAAGCTCTGGGTACTCCTTGTGAATTATGGCAATGGTGTCGGCTCCGTCGTCCAAACTAACATTGGGCTTCAGCTCCAGCGCCTTCTTGATGCAATCGTAGTACTCCTGCTCGTTCTCGCCCCTGAATGCGTAGACGTGCAGGCCGCGCGCGGCCAGGGCAGCAGCTACTTCATCCTGTGTGGATAGTGGATTGGAGCCCGTGACTGCTACCTTCGCCCCGCCCGCGACAAGGGTGGTGATCAGGTTGGCCGTCTCCACTGTTACGTGCAGGCAGGCCACGATCCTCGCGCCCTTGAGAGGCTGGGCCATCTCAAACTCCTGCTTGATGCTCTCCAGGACGGGCATGTGCCTCCGCGCCCATTCGATGCGCTTCTCGCCATCTTTGGCAAGAGACATATCCTTGACCACGCTTGGCTGCAAGACCTATCACCTTAAATTTTATTAGTCAAATCACGAGAGGAGACCATTTACAGGTACTTAAACCCAACCCTGTCATCCTCGACGGCAACTTTTAAAGGCCCTCAAAATATTCGTAACTGATGGAAAGAAGATAGAGGAGGTGAAGCCAGGTCATCCACAAAAATCCAGTAGGCTATCCGCCCAGAATATCATGTCCTTGTCATGTCCACAATCCTTGACGATATCTTCGACTTCAGCAGCGGCCAGGATCAATCGGATGACATCACCATGATCGTATTGAAGGCGGAGTAGACCACAAAGCCAAAATACATCCTGGTCGTTTGCGCATATCGAAAGGCGAATGAAAATGCTTGTAGGAATTGATGTTGGCGGAACCACCACTGATGCCGTCTTGGTGGAAGGCAATAGCGTGGTCAAGGCCGCTTACGTGCCAACAGATCACGATGATCTGCTGAAGTGTCTGCTGGGGGCTCTGGACGAGCTGGTCAAGGACGTAGATACCCGAAAGATCGAGCGGGTGGTTTTGAGCACGACCCTGATTACTAATATGATCGCAGAAGGCAAGACAGATCCCGTGGCCCTGGTGCTCATCCCAGGCCCCGGAACGAACCCCAAGGACTATAACCTGGGCGAGGCCTGCATCCTGGATGGCGCCATCGACTACCGTGGCCGTGAGATCGACCGCCTCAAGGAATCCCAGATCAAAGAGGCAGCCTCCAAGATCTCAGCCCAGGGGCTGGCCCGCATAGCCGTGGTTGGCAAGTTCTGTCAGCGAAACCATGCTCACGAGCAGAAGGTCGGAGAGATCATGAGAGCCGCCCTGCCTGGAGCAAAGATCGAGCTGGGACACAGGGTCTCAGGCCATCTCAACTTCCCGAGGCGTGCAGCCACAACCCTTCTCACAGTGGCCACAAAGGACAAGTACAGGGAGTTTGCTCAGGCGATGGCTGACGCGCTGCGACAGCGCAAGATCTCAGCTCCTGTTTACATCCTGAAGGCGGACGGCGGAACGCTTCCGCTGGACTCTTCAGTGCAAATGCCTGTGGAGACTATCTTCTCAGGACCTGCCGCCAGCATCATGGGCGTCCTGGCGCTGACTCCTGCTGGCCAGACCTCGGTGATAGTGGACATCGGCGGCACGACCACAGATCTGGCATTGATACTTTCAGGCAAGCCTCTGCTCTCTTCAAAAGGGGCAAAGGTGGAATCACTTCTGACACATGTGAGAGCCTTCGCCGTCAAGTCGGTGGCCATCGGAGGCGACAGCGCAGTGGATGTTTCAGATGAGCGCATGACCGTCGGGCCCCAGAGAAAAGGGCCTGCATTTTGCATGGGCGGTCCCTGTGCCACGCCCACGGATGCGATGCGCGTCTTGGGGCTGACAAGCGTCGGCGATGCTGCCAGGGCCGAGAAGGCCATGCAGGAGGTTGCAAATAAACTCAATTGCTCGCCCAAAGAAGCAGCCCAAAAGATCGTCGATGCGGTGGTGGACAAGATCGTTGCAGAGGTGGGCGAGATGTTCCGAGCATGGGAGCAGGAGCCTGCTTATCGCATTTGGGAGATCATGAAGAAGGAGAGGCTTGAAGCCCAGAACGTTGTGGGCGTTGGAGGAGGCGCACCCCCGTTGGTGCCACTTGTGGCTTCGCGCCTGGGCGCTAGCGCGATTGTGCCTGATTTTGCACGCGTGGCCAATGCCATCGGAGCTGCAGTCGCTCGGCCCACAATTACTCTGAACCTGCACATCGACACCGAGAGGGGTGAGTACATTGTGGCAGAGGATGGGCTCACCGGCAAAGTCGGGGACAGAAAGATGACGCCGGAGCAGGCAGAGAAGCTGGCAAGAAAGCTTCTGGATGAGCGGGCCGAGCGTCTTGGGATCGGCGAGTATTCAGGAGAGGCAGAGGTGACTTACAGCGAGGTGTTCAATATGATACGCGGCTGGTCAACTGTGGGGAGGCTTCTTGACATAAGAATGGAGATTCCAGCTGGCTTGCTGGCATCTTGGAGGGGGTGCTAAGAAGAATGTCATCCAAAGGCAAGAGCGGAAAGACTGGGCTGATATTCTTCCCGGCATTCGACTGGGCCATCTCACCCACACACCCTGAACGAGAGGAGCGGCTGCTCTACACCAGGGACCAGATATTCGAGGAGGGCCTGATGGACCTTCCCCAGATAGATGAATACAAACCCCGTCTGGCAGAGATGTTGGACATTGCCCGCGTTCACTTCTGCGTTCCGGATGTCGAGTCGCAGATCACAGAAGCGCACCTGATTGCAGCTGGCAGCACTCTTACGCTGGCGGATGCCCTGGAGAGTGGAGAGATCAGAAATGGTTTTGCGCTGGTACGGCCGCCCGGCCACCACAGCATGCGGGTGGTGCACGGAAATCGTGGCTTTTGCAACATCAACAACATGGCCATACTGGTAGAGTACATGAGATCGAAATACGGGCACAAGAGGATAGCCGTCATCGATACAGATGTCCACCACGGCGACGGAACCCAGGAGATCTTCTGGCACGACCCGGATGTGCTCTGCATATCTTTCCACCAGGACGGACACACCCTGTACCCCGGAACCGGCTTTGTCAACGAGATGGGCGGGCCGCAGGCATTGGCCAGAACGTTGAACATCCCCCTGCCCCCGGGAACCACTGACGAAGGCATCCATTACGTCCTGGACAGGCTCATCTTGCCGGTTCTTGATGAGTTCAAGCCAGATCTGATCTTGAACTCCGCGGGTCAGGACAATCACTACACAGACCCACTTGCCAATATGCGTTTCTCTGCGAACGGCTACGCCAGGCTGAATGAGAAGCTCGCACCTGATATCTGCGTCCTGGAGGGGGGCTATGCAGTCGAGACTGCCCTGCCCTATGTGAACACAGGCATAATCCAGGCCATGGCGGGACTTGACTACTCCCACCTCAAGGAGCCTGACTTTGTGCCTGGCAGATTCGTCCAGTCTGAGCAGATGAGCAGGGAGATCGAGGCCACTGTGGCCCAGGTTCAAAGGCTCTGGGACGATAGAGATGAACTTGTCAAGGATGCCCTGGAAGGCCTTGGCGACTTTTACCGCAGGAAGAAACGCATCTTCTATGATACCGACATGATCAATGAGAGCCAGGAGGAGACAGTTCGTCTCTGCCCGAACTGCTCTGGCTACATGACCATCTCCACTCAGGCGCAGCGAGGCTACGGCATCCTGAACAGTGCTTTTTGCGTATCCATTCCCCGCAAAGCGTGCGCCTCGTGTCGTGAGGACGCCAAGGAGGAGTATGAGGAGCACATCGACGACCGCAGGATCGGATATGTCTGCATGCAGGACAAGGACAGGGACACATTCAAGTTCCACAACAACATGACGCACACGCAGAAGAGTTATTGAGCCAAAATGACGGAGATCCGGGACCCTGTACACGGCTATGTGAAGCTGGAAGGTTTGATGCAAGAGCTGGCAAACACGCCACAGATGCAGCGATTGCGCTGGATCAGGCAGCTAGGCCTCGCCTGCCTTGTCTATCCGGGTGCCAACCACACCAGGTTTGAACACAGCCTCGGTGCGTACCACCTGGCCATGCTGCTTTCTGAGCATCTCGGCCTGGATGATGAGGAGAGGCTAAAAGTTTGCGCTGCGGCCCTGCTGCATGATGTCGGCCACGGGCCGCTCTCTCATGCCACAGAGTCTGCACTTGCGCCTTACCTGCGAAAGGAGCACGAGAGCATCATAGATATCCTGAAGAGCGGAGAGCTTTTGGATGTCCTGAAGAGCCACGGCCTGTGCCCTTCTGATATTCAGTCGTACATCCGCGGATCCGGCCTGGGGCAGATTGTGAGCGGCGAAATCGATGTAGATCGGATGGATTACCTTATTCGAGACGCACATTACACGGGCGTGGCCTACGGTGTGATCGATCGTTTGCGGCTCTTGCAGAAGATGAGGCTTTACAAGGGCCAACTAATGGTGGAGGCGGGCGGCGTTCAGGCCGCAACATCCCTCCTAATCTCCAGGCTGCTGATGCATCCATCGGTTTATTATCATCATGTCTGCCGCATCTCTGAGTGCATGCTCTCAGCAGGCATTCGTCAGATGATCGAAGATGGAGCGAGCGCAGCCTCGATCAAAGCCATGGACGACATTCAGCTCTTCACTGCTATGGATCACGCGGGCGGCTATGCAGCCGAGATGGCAGATCGCATCAGGCGGAGGAGGCTATTTAAGAGGACCATTTACGTCGGCCTGGAGTGTTTGGACCCATCGCTCATAAGGACAAGCGAGCGGATAGTGGCCCAGGAGTTGGCAGCAGATGCAGGAGTCGATCCGAGCTATATTTTGGTTGACAATCCGCCCCTGCCAGATAACGCAATGGGCAACTTTCCTGCGCTCGTAGGAACGCAAGTGCAGCATCTGAGGGATGTCTCGCCCCTCGTCAGCATTCTGGAAAGGGCGCACAAGGCTACCTGGCGCTTTGGGATCTATGCCCCGTCAGAGCTGAGAGAGAGGGTAGCGCAAGCTGCAAAGCGATTTCTGAACCTCAAGAAGAGCACAGTGCAGCACACATTTTCCGACATCGATAACAGTTACCTTTAAGATTCAAAAGAGCGCAATTGGACCAGAATGGCATTCCCCAGAGACAGAAAGGCGATGGACAAGAACCTGCTGGTAAAAACCATCCAGACGATGAACCAGCATCTTCCTAGCAAGCGCTTGAGGCTGACAGACCTTTTGGAGATGGATAAGCCCGGCATCAGAGGCAAGGACAACACCTTTTTCGTAATGGACAGAGCCGAGCTTGAGCTCATCTCCCAGTCTGCCCCAAGGTTCATGTGGAACCGACTGAGATTGCCCATGCTCATCGAGATGTCGCCGGACCTCGGCAGTGGTGCGGCCCGAGTGCAGGGCGAGGTGGAAGGTGAAGTGGTATGCAAGATCCTGGGCAAGGAGCGGCCATGGGGAAAGCAGACGATCATCTACCTGCCTGAAGTGAGAGAGCTGCGTCGAAGGCTTCCCACCACTACGCAGTATGCCTTTGTGGCTAACCTCAGGAACGATCTCGAAGACTGATATATTTTAAATTCTTTGAGGCGCTAATAGGGATATTGGAGGAGATAATGCCTGAAGACAGACTGGATGAGGGCGCGCGCCTGTTTGCCGTAAAGATAAATTTGGGGTCTTACAAAGAAGCTGCCAGGATCAAATCAGATTATGGCCTTCCCAATGATATTGTCAGGAATGCTGTCATGCAAGCTTACGCGGCTGTCATGAAGAGGGGGGACTACTCCCTTGCAGCAGATCTGGCCAAGCAGTACGACCTTCCAGAGGATCTCAGGATCGAGGCCGCCTTGAGATCATTCCACAGAAAAATAGATAGCGAATTCTTCCGTGCGGCTGCAGAATACGCCAAGGAATTCGGTCTGCCAGAGGATCTGGTGAGAGACGCAGCCATCCAGGCATTCAACAAGAGCATGAGCTTTGGCCTTGTTAAAAACGCAGCTGAGATAGCAGAAGATTTTGAGCTGCCAGAAGAGATGAAGAGAGACGCTGCAATCAAGTCCTTTGAGCAGCATATGGAGGCAGGACTCTACCGGAAGGCTTTGAAGATCGCCCAGAAGTACAAGCTTCCAGATGAGATGGTCCAGGCAGCTGAGAACAAAATAACTTGAATGGAGATCATGCCTGAAGTGGTGCTTACCATCGGAGGCTCAGACTCTGGCGGAGGAGCAGGGATACAGGCGGACATCAAGACCTTTTCTGTCCTGGGATTGCATGGAACCTCGGCCATCACTGCCATAACTGCGCAAAATACCCTTGGAGTGCAAGATGTCTTCGGCCTTGCTCCAGAGGTCGTCGAAGCTCAGCTCAAGTCGATCACCGATGATTTTTGCGTCGCATTTGCCAAGACAGGGATGCTTTATTCTGCAAAGACGGTAATAGTAGTTGCAAAGCATCTCCTCGAGAACGACATACCATTCGTCCTGGATCCCGTGATCGAGGCTGAAGCAGGCGGCAGGCTGCTTCGGCCTGAGGCTGTCTTGGCGCTCAAAGAACACCTCATTCCCCTGGCGAGTGTGGTGACACCAAATATATTCGAGGCCGGGGCATTGACGGGCATTCATGTTAGCGATATTGATAGCGCAGATGCGGCTGCAAGAGAGATCCTGGAGCTGGGGGCCGAGGCGGTCATAGTCAAGGGCGGACACATGGACTGCACCGATCTGCTGCGCATGGCCGGGGAGGTGTTTCGCCTTCCTGGAAAAAGGATGGCTGGTGGCAACCACGGCGTAGGATGCACCTATTCAGCTGCTTTGACATCTTTTCTCGCAAAAGGCTGTTCATTGCCTGAGGCTGCCATAAAAGCCAAGAAAGCTGCAGCATTGGCCGTTTCACACAGCATGAACGTGGGGAAGGGCGTGGGGCCTGTGAACCAGGCAGCGCTCCTGCGAGATGACACATACGCGATCTTGGAGGCTTGTGCCCGGCGCAAAGTCGTCCAGTGCCTTGGGGACGGGAAGATATAAATTGGTTGCAAGAATGACTCACGAAGGATAGCTCTAGCTGGAGTGTTGATTTAATGGGAAGCGTAAAACCCAGTTACATCAAAAATTTTGCCATGGACCTGTTGAAGAACTATGAAAGCTCCTTTAGCCATGACTTTGAGCAGAACAAGCTGAAGGTATCAGAGTACACTGACATCAAGAACAAAACAATTCGCAACCGCGTGGCTGGCTACATAACTCGCGTGTTGAGACAAAGAAGTACCCGCAGAGGAGAGGTCGAGGTAGATGTTTAAGGGCGTGTTTCCTGCCATAATCACGCCATTTAAAGAAGACTTTAGCCTTGACGAGGAGGGTTTGAGGAGCAATATAGAACACCTGCAGAGGTCGGGCATCGCAGGCATAGTTCCCTGCGGCACAACTGGCGAGTCAGCTACCCTTACATTTGAGGAGCATAAAAGGGTAGTTGAGATCGCTGTGGACTGCTCCAAGGTGCCTGTCATTGCAGGTACAGGCTCGAATAATACCAGTGAGGCATTGGAGCTGACGCGTCACGCGGCCGATGCAGGCGCACACGCGGCCCTTCTGATCACGCCTTATTACAATAAACCCAATGACCGCGGCATGTTCGAGCACTTCAAGACGATAGCCGAGAAGTGCAACATACCCATAATACTGTATAACGTTCCCAAGAGAACTGGGATTGACCTCAAGCCGGAACTCGTCGCGAAGCTGTCAAGGATACCGAATATAGTGGCCATAAAAGAGGCCAGCGGAAGCCTCACTCAGGTCTCTCAAATCATTGAGCAGACGAGGGGATGCGATTTTACAGTCCTATCTGGAGACGATGACCTGACGCTGCCCATCATGTCTCTGGGCGCATCTGGCGTGGTCTCTGTGGTAGCCAACGTCGCTCCCAGAAAGACTGCGGCCATGGTTGATGCGGTCTCAAGCGGCGACCTGCAGACGGCAAGAGCGCTGCATTACGAGCTCTTGCCGCTGGTGAGGGCCATGTTCCTTGAGACGAACCCCATACCCGTAAAGACCGCCTACAAACTCATGGGGCTCGCAGCCGGGCCTTTGCGGTTGCCTCTTGCATCCATGGCGCCTGAGAAAGAGACGATTCTGAAGGATATTTTGGGAAGGCTCGGCGAGAGGGCATGATCAAGTTTGCGGTTGCTGGTGCTCTGGGGCGCATGGGCACACTCGTCATCCAGGAGGCTGCTAAGGTCGGTGATCTGCAGCTTGTGGCAGGCTTCGACGTCGCGGGAGCTGGGATGATCCTTCCAGGAGGCGTTCCTGTATCGGACGCCTCGCAACTGAAGAGCACCTTGGCTTCGTCCAAAGCAGTGGTACTTATCGATTTCACTGTAGCCTCGGCTGCTGTTGAGACCGTATGCAGCGCGGCAGATATGGGAATTGACCTGGTCGTGGGAACCACGGGCTTTTCTCCTGATCAGCTCTCCAGAATGAAGGCTGCAATAGATGGCAGAGTATCAGCAGTGATAACCCCCAACTTCAGCGTTGGAGTGAATCTGTTCTGGAAGCTGGTGGCCGAAGCCGCTACCGCTTTGAAGGATTACGACATTGAGGTCATCGAAGCTCATCACAATCAGAAGAAGGATGCGCCCAGCGGCACTGCGTTGGCCACTGTCGAAGCGATAAAGAGCGTTCTTGGCGACAGAGAGGTTGTGCACGGTAGAGAGGGGTTGAGGCAACGCGGCAATGAGATAGGAGTGCACGCTGTGAGGGCTGGGGACATCGTCGGAGATCACACTGTGCTCTTCGCAGGGCCTGGCGAGAGGCTGGAGATCAAGCATCGGGCTCATAGTCGGGCTGCCTTTGCCGCGGGCGCAGTTCGTGCTGCGCGATGGGTGGTCGACAAAGAGCCCGGGATCTACAGCATGGCAGATGTCTTGGGATCGAGATGAATAGTCTGGAGGAGGGAAGCTACGCTCTTTACATGGGGGAGAGAAGGCTCGAGCCGTTCTCCCTGGAGAGAAACGTTGTTGGTTTCTGCGACAGGTGCGAGTCTGATTTGGAGAGCCTTGCGTATTTTCGCACAGAGTCAGGCTGGATGGTATCTGCGCGCTGCAAAAAAGATCATCTCATCTTGATGCGCTATGATCTGGAATGGAACTGGCAGGGCGATCAAGAGCTACAGATCTCTGCAAAGAAGGAAGGCATTTCAACGCTTTCCAGGGAGATGCTTGAGGCGGTCTTCACGCGCGCAGAGATAAGAGACATGCAGGCCTGTGAGCAGGGCCTGCCCTTTGTGCGGCAGAACCTCTACAGGGCCAGGAGCAAGTACGATAGGTTCGAGAAACTGTTTGGCATACGATTGAATATTTGAGCGATGAGAGAATCGGTGGTCTGTCTTCATTGGGTTGACAGGCCTTTTGTGTGCCTCAAAGCTTGATAAAAAGAGGCCGAACGTGCCTGACGAAAGAGCTCCAAGACAATTGACAGTGGAATGAAGAACCACGAGATGGACTCAATTGAATGCCATTTATCGGCTGAAGGCAAAAAAGAGTTGCAAAGCCTGCGATTACCATTATGAGGCCCGAATTCAAGAATTTCTATGACCTCGCGCAAGCTGGTTATATCAAGAAATGGGTTATTTTAAGCGTACTCATAGGAATTGCAGCTGGCTTTGGCTCAATAATCTTCTACTGGTCGCTTACAACTGCCACACACCTCCTGCTGGGACAGGTGGCAGGATATGTACCTCCTGCAGCAGGTGGAGAAGGTGCGACTGTGTTTACTGGCGTGGCCAGGCCCTGGATTCTCCCCGTGCTTGCGGCCGCAGGAGGGCTGCTCAGCGGAATTATCGTATTTCACTTTGCTCCTGAGGCAGAAGGGCATGGGACGGATGCTGCCATAGATGCCTTCCACAACAAAGGCGGCTACATTCGCCGCCGTGTGCCATTGGTCAAGGCCATGGCCTCAGCCATCACCATTGGCTCAGGTGGGAGCGCGGGCAGAGAAGGCCCCACAGCTCAAATAGCTGCGGGGATCGCCTCTGCACTCGCAGATCTGTTTCATCTTTCAGAGGCAGACAGGCGCATTGCCGTGGCAACCGGTATCGGAGCTGGGATCGGCTCCATCTTCAAGGCCCCATTGGGCGGAGCTATCCTCAGCATGGAGGTCCTTTATCGCCGCGATTTTGAGTACGAAGCTCTTCTGCCATCATTCATTGCGTCCGTTGTAGGCTATAGCATATTCGCTTCCTGGAGTGGATGGAGTCCTGTATTCGGCGGAGGCATCGTTTCCTCTTTCAGCCGGCCCATGGAGCTCGTCTCCTATGTTATCTTGGGCGTTGTCTGCGGGCTGGTGGGCATAGTCTACGGACGCAGCTTCTACTACCTACGAGATCTTTTCAGCCGCGCAGAAATTCCCAGATGGATCAAGCCGGGCATTGGTGGATTTGCTGTGGGCGTGATTGGCGTCTTTCTGCCGCAGGCCCTGGGCACAAGCTACGGATGGCTGCAGTTTGCCATCAGCGGAGACTTCATCGCATTGCCTGTTAGCGTCATGTTGGCTTTGGTCGTAATGAAGATCCTGGCCACTGGGCTGACAATAGGATCAGGCGGAAGCGGCGGGGTTTTTGCGCCCGGCCTGGTGATCGGCGGATTGACCGGTGGAGTTGTATGGCACCTTCTGCAAGGCTGCTCAGCCATAGCCATCACCCCCAGCACATCATCTGCATTTGTCGTCGTGGGAATGATGGCCCTCTTTGGAGGCATCGCCAAAGTGCCTCTAGCAGTAATCCTAATGGTGAGCGAAATGACCATGGACTATACACTCCTGATCCCCAGCATGCTGGCCTGTTCCATCGCTTATTTTGTATCTGGAGATAATTATATTTATGAGAAGCAGGTGAACGTGAGGGCCGAGTCGCCTGCCCACAGGAATGAATACTCGGTCATGCTCCTCAAAGGATTCAAAGTGAGAGATGCCCTGACAGAAAAAGTGCCCGTCATCAGTTCACAGATGACCGTGGATGATGCGGCCAATATCTTAAAAATGCACGAAGTCCACGCCATCCCAGTGGTAGATGTCGGCAGGCTTGTGGGGATCGTGGCCAAACAGGATGCAATGAAATTTATCTTTCATGGTCAGCCTGATACACCCGTCCGAGACATGATGAGCACCGATCTGATAGTAACCTATCTGGACGAATCATTATTTGATGCCATGAATAGGATGATCGTTCATCAAATTAGCCAGCTTCCAGTGGTGGAAAGAGAGGACCAAAGCAAGCTTCTGGGCTTATTATCGCTAAATGATATAACCAAAATCCAATGCACTGCAAACGCAAGCCTCCACAGCCTTCAAGAGCATTTTGGATAGGAGCTGTACGTTAGATAACAAAATTTCACGAGAGACAGAGATCCATCCGACGTTCAGCACTTTTGTCTCGTGATCCCTGAATTTTCCAATTTAAATATCAGAGACGTTTTTAAATAAATATCTTCTACGTCCTTTCGAAGGGATGTAGCATTGACGTTGATATCCAATCATACAATATAGGCCATCTTGGAATTGTAGCCGGAATTTTTGACGACTTTATCCTCCCTGGCAGCGAGCGCAGGACGTGCATCTCCTGGGGTCGTTGACGTCCCGCCTACCCCAGCCCTCAGCTCGCATGCGAATGAGCTTCTCGGCAACCTTTGGCGAGGCCTGTTCGAACTTCACGCGGGCCTGGCGTGGACAAGCCACCCAACGGCAGAGGAGCACCGATTGTGATGGCTCCTCTTGTTGACTGGATTTATTGACTTTACGATGAGACTTGTTGTGCCGCAGGCGCAGGACTGGCTGGCGCAATGCCTGGCTCAGTTACGATCTCCGTCTTGCGCACCTCAACGCGCCTGAGGGGATAGATCATCTTTGCTTCCTTGTAGATATCCAAAGACATCTTGCCCTGAACGACATCCTGGATCAACTGGTTCAGGTCGAGGCTCTTGGACTTCTCAATGATGACCCTCTTGGAGAGCTCCCTGATGCTTTTGACCTGGTTTGCCCGCGCTCTCTTCACAGTGAAGCAACTGGGCTTGATTCGCACCTGGTATCCATCAGTCGTAGTTACATCGACAATGGCGTCGATGCGGGAGGTTCTCCTCTTGACCAGGGAACGAACGTAGTCCGTAGTCATCTCATGGCCTACGAACTTTGTGTACGCAGAATCGCCCGCCACGCTGTCCACTCTGAACTTGAGCTTGGTATTCTGCTTGGAGAAGTTGTTTGTGAGATCTCCTAGAGTTGTCTCAACTATCCTTCCTACAACCCTCTCTGGATCATTGGCGATGGTCTCGCCAAAAGGAGACCTGCCGAACATATCAGGACTTACGACTTTATACCATTGCTTGGCCTTTCTGCTATCAGCCTTTCTTTGTGATCTTCTTGCCAATAAACATCCTCCGAGATGATATTAATCCGAACATCGTTCCAAACTCACTGTATTTAAACCGATCGCCCAAAAAGAATTGATGCCTTCCTTCAGTATGCAGGCCAGACGTAAATGTAAACATAGTTGGACCAATCGCTGCAATGGTAGCTCAGGATATGCCACCCAGTGTCATTGCCCTCAAACCAGGTCTGATACCAGCCAGTGCTCTTGTAGCCGAAGTTCTTCACCTCAGGAGAGCAGTAGTAGCCCTTAGAATCCTTGCATATCTTCCACTCGTAAGACCAGTAGACTCCCGGCCTGCTGACCTTGGACCATAGTGGAAGCCACTCACCGCAGTACATTCCTGCTACGGTGCAGATTTTGTTGGTGTAGTACTGGACATAATATTCATTGCACCGGCAGGTCGAAGGCGTTGGGTAGACTGCCTGATAGCTCTGAGGAGAATACCCGTAAGGAGCTGTCAGGCTGCCTGATGCCGTGCAGGTGGGACAGCTCCCTTGATATGGATAGCTGCTAGAGACGCCTCCTGTAACCTGCGTTGCCACAACGACCTGAGCAGGATAGCCTGACTGGACAGGATAGCCTGACTGGACAGGATAGCCTGACTGGACAGGATAGCTGGAATGGACCGCCTGCGTCGTCTGGCCGGCGTATGGTTTATACATGCTGTAATCAGGGAGCACAAGGCTCTCGGAATTGGGATTGGGAGGTGTCGGGGCTTCTGTCTGCAAGTATGTCTGAGCCTTGCCCAGGTTGGCGTGGCCTGATGCATCGTTGGAGTACACGTTGGTGGGATAGACGTAAATATAGACGTAATTCGACCAATCACGACAATTGTAGCAGAGGATATGCCATCCAGCCACATCTCCGTAGAACCAGCCTTTTTTGAGGCCTGCCCAGGTCCAGTCCCACAATCTCACGTATGGCGTGCTCTGGCCAGGATACCACTCATAAACAAAAAGGTTGCCACCTGAAGATATGTCAGCCCAGAGGGGCAGATAGCCGCCATAGCTGCAGCCTCCGACAGTTGCAAGGCCGTATGAGGTCTGAACATAGAACTTGTTGGGTGAGACCACCGAGCCCGGATAGTACCAGGGGCTTGAGGCCGTCATGCTGCCTGTAGTGCCTCCATAAGTCGCGCTGACTGCTCCTGCAGTCAAACTGCTTGGCAGAGTTGCTGACACAAAACCAAGGCTCTCATCAGGGCGGAAGCTATCTGCCACAGGCTGGGAGAGATCCAAATCTTCTGCAGCCATGCTCTCCTGATAAGGTCCTGAGATCTGGGGCACAGAGGTTGTAATGGCTTTTGCGCTCTGAGAAGAGGACTGGACCGGTTGATTACTTTGATGCTGAGCATAGCTGCCATAAGAAGTAGAAGATGCTCCCGCGGATGCTGCCTGATAGCCAGTGAATTGCGAACCTGCACTTTGCACAGCCGCACCGGTCGAATAGCTTTGACCCGGCTGGATAGACGATGCCCCATCAGAGACGCTTCCATCGCCCACTGCGCCAAAGGCGACGTTGGTCATGACGAAAAACATGACCAGCATTGGTAGCCAGACCTTCATTTACCCCACTCCATTTTTTTGATTTGCTACTGCCATTTTTTTGACTTGCTACTGCTTTTTAATGATCTTTCTATCTATTTAATGTTTGCTTTTGGTTTGAGGACACGAAGGTTTGTATTTTATTAATAATATCGTCATCGTATAGAATACTCGCAGATGGATAAGAAATGAGAGCTGTAATCATCAATGTTCTCATGTTCTTGGCTTCTTCGTCCAATTGTTCCTCACCATCTCAGCCAGGCGCGGATTATTGAACTGTTCGTAGATGTCCATGTCCGTTGTGTAGCCGATGAATGGATCGATGGTCCCCTTCTCCATGTTTGCGAGCCAGATCGAAATGCCTTTATCTTCTGCCATCCGGCTGCTTTCCCGGAAAAACTGCATGAATGGCTCCAGGCTCTCGCCGCTTGGCACCAGGATGACGCAGTCCACTTCTGGCTGCATCTTTTGCTCGCACGAGTTTAGATCGATGGATTCGACGCTCGTGACGACATAGGCCTGCAAAGTGCGACCTGCCGCTGTGAATATGAGCATTCCATCTCTCTCACTGGAAAGTATGTATCCAGCATCCTCCATGAAGGACTTCAGCATACAAACCAAGCTCTTTTTCAAGATGCCCTCCAGCTCCGGGATGGATTGAAGGAATCTGCGATGGGCATCATCGAAGTCCTGCTTGCTGTATCTCTGGGTGTGAAGAAAATGGAAGATACGGCCGTTCATCTGAGTGTAAGCATCAAGCTTCGGCAGATCGAAGAAGATAGCCTCACCGTTCATGATGCTGGCAAAGATGCCTGGGGCAATATGCTCTCCTACCATCTTCTTCAACTCTTCTGATTCCTGGTCGCTCAGGTTTGCGGCTGAGACGATGTCGTAAATTCGCAAAAGAAGTTCGCATCTGGCTATGATCTCCTTCTCGCAAAGAAGCTCCCTGAGCGGGCCCGAAATTTTTGCAATCTCCGTCATTGTCCATCCCTGATGCTTGAAAGCTCAGATCGAAGCTCACCCATCTTGGCGGTTCTCTCAGCAAAGGCATTATGCTGATGGATGCTCTCCTCGTTTATCTGCTTGAGGGTCACGACAGCGTCGTCAGGGAGGTCTGAAAAGGCCTCAACCACCTTCTGGGCCATGGTTCTGACGCAGTCCTCCACAAACTTGGGATTGCTGTGAGCTTTTGCCACAACAACTGCCTCGTCCGGACGCTTCAGAAGGCCGTAAACCTTGGAGCTCATGGACTCCTCGATGATCTTGATGATCCTGTCGATGGAAACGCAACGCTGGTCATGAACCTCGACGGATATGCTGCCTCGACCTCTCTGATTATGCGTGGCAATTGGTATCCTCTCAGAGAACTCAATGGCAGATTCCTTCGACACGCCCAGCTTTGCAAGCTCCCTTTGGACCTGTTCTTTCAGGATCTCCTGGGCACATGGACAGGCCGTGGTTCCCAAAACCTCAGCTCCGACGGTCTTCTTCAGATACCCAGAAGGCCCTGCTTTTGCAACTGCTTCGGCGAATATGTCCACAACTTCCTGACATGTGACTTTGGTTACAGGCGTCTGTCTGCGGACGATGTACTCGCTCTTCATCTTCACTTCGGCTTGAGAGGCGTACTCGTGCCTGTGTAGAAGTCTTTTGGCAATCTCGCCGCAAAGCTCCTCGATCTCGTAAACAGGACAGCTTATGGCTTCCTCCAAAACTTCGTCGATCACCTCAAAGTTGCGTGAGAGGTTGGCTCCCTTGCGGTCCGAGGGGAGGTCCACGAAAACCTCAAAATTGGAGATCAAGATCACAGGACGCTCGTCATTTCCGCGCTCAACTTTCACAAGCTTCTTGACGCCTGTCACACCAACCCTGGTCAGGTTGATGGGATAATCGGGCTCGCAGGCTTGAATATCCGGTAGTATATCCAAGAGGCCTCACCTGATGCTATAGCTCGTCTTCTTCGTCGCCCAGTGGCTCGGCCTCAAGCTCGTCCAATTTGAGCAGGAGCCGGTCAACCTCTTCGATCATCTCTTCCAGAGTATCGCTGATCCTGCGGTCACGCTCATCAAAACCTCTGAGAACTCCACCCAGCTCGGCCAAGAGTTGATCGTCGCCCATATCGAGCAGTATCTCGCGTATCTTTCTCTCGACCTCATTTGAATCAGGCATATTGTTTTATTCAAAACAAACGTATTTGAGACTTTGCTTGGCATGATGGTCAGTTATATCTATCCGTAGGGCCATTCCTTGCAATTAGGAGTTCTGTGGATGATTAAACGTTGCCCTCAGCACGGATTTTTCAGGGGAGAGCATTGCGAGTGCGGCTCGACGGGTCAGCTTCTATTGGATGAGACCAAAACTGAACAGCTTGGCCGACTGGTGGCGGGTGGGCTGCGGCATTTCCCAGGAGACCTGGGGTTGGAGATGGACTCCAGGGGATGGGTTGATCTCGCAAAGCTTGGTGAGGTGGTGAGAAGCCGACACCGCTGGGCCAGCAAGGAGCTGGTGATTGCACTCGTTGAGTCGGACCCCAAGCAAAGGTATGAGATACACAACGACAAGGTCAGGGCCAGGTATGGGCACTCGGTGGATGTGGAGCTGGACCACGTCGACAACAAGCTTCCCAAACTTTACTATGGTGCAAGCGAGGAAGAAGCGGACAGGATCCTGGAGATTGGACTCAAATCAGCATCTCAAAGGTACGTCCATCTCTCAACCACCCCCCAGAAAGCCTGGCATGTGGCCTCATTTCGCACTGGAAACCCAAAAATAATCCAGGTCGATGCTACAAATGCCCAAAAGGAAGGAGTGAAGATGATGACAGTGAACGCGGATATTGTCATCTCAGAGATGATTCCATCACGGTTCCTGGAGATTCTCGCGACCAAGGATATTTTAAAGGCAGCGCAGGCCCCAAGGTCCGATTAGGATGAAAGCAGGGCCAATCCCATCCAATTCATTGGCGGGAGTGGTCACCGTCCGAAGCGCCTATCTCTTCGTTGCCAGTCCCTGATGGCGCGAAGGAAATCGATCTTTCTCAGGGCGCGCCAGTCGACGTCAGTAAAATAAAGCTCTGAATAAGCGGCCTGCCAGATCATGAAATCGCTGAGCTGCTTGCCTCCGGCTCTTATCACCAGGTCAGGTCTCTGTCTGAACCTGAGATGGGCCTCTATCGACTCTTCGTTGATATCCTCAGGATCAAGACATCCATTTTGTACATCTTGCAGGAGGCTCCTGAATGCCTCTGCAACCTCGTGCTTTCCTCCGTAGCCTATCGATATGATCATTTTTACTCCAACGCCGTCGCCCATGTGTTCGATGCCATCGACCGTGTGCAAGCTGACCTGAGCCGGGGCATCTGCAAGCTCTGCGGCAACACGTGCTCGAATCTCTGGCGCATCATCATTTACATAGAGCATTATGGAACCAAGGCCTGTAGATCTGCACCAGTCCAGCACGGACCTCAATTGCTTCAAGCCCCGGCCTCTCAGATCCCCGGAGCTGAGGACAACTGCTACACATGTGGGTATCCTGTTTTTGGAGATCTTAGCTTCCAGGATCCGTTCGTAAAGGCGATGAATCATGTTTGAGATCCTCGTGCTCTCCATAGGCAAAGTATTTTTGCGATGAATCAGTTCTTGAGGTTCATGCAAAGGGATGATATTGCCAGGACGCTCATCGGGCTGATGGCGCTATTGCTGCCTTACGCCGGGGCTCTTACAGTTCTTCCCCTTGGGGCCCTCATCCTTTTTGACCCGGGCTCTCGCATGCTTTCAGCCTCCTTGGCGATGCTCATCCTCCTGAGGCCTGCCCTGAGCATCATGCACTGCGACCTCCCGCTATACGTGATTGCCATCTCATTCGTGGCGTCCACTTTTGCCCCTCTGGCTTTTAAGAGGCTCGAGTCCCTGGCAGGAAGCATGATCTACCTCATGATCACAGTTGCTCTGGGCTATCCCCTGGCGAGCATGATCTCCTCAGGAAGCCTGTCGTCTGAGAGGATCCTTTTCCTCGCGATCTTGGCTGGTCTCTCCGGTGCTTTTCTGCACCATGCTTCGAAGGAGCGTGACTTCGCAGTCCCATTCGGCACTGCAATGGTGATGTGGCTCTTCTCCTTTGACTATCCTCTGCCAGAGCTGCCGCGCATCCTGCTCATATTTATTTTTGCTCTCATGCTCGGAATTGGAGCCTACTGGGCCAAGGCCGCAGACTCGGATGCAGTGCTGAGCGAGGCCATAGTAGGCCTTCTCGTCATCTTGTTTGGAGGACTGAACTGGTTCTTGCTTCTGCTTGCCTTTTATCTGATGGGAGGCGGTTTCACTCATTATGGATACGCCTACAAGGATAAGCTGGGAATTGCTCAGTCGCATGGGGGCGTGCGCGGCTACAAGAATGTTTACAGCAACAGCCTTGTACCCCTGGCTCTGGCCATCTGTTACGGAATTTATGGAAGCGACGTCTTCATTTACGCCTTCATCGGTTCAGTGGCTACAGCCAACGGCGACACTCTGGCCAGCGAGATCGGCGAGACGAGCCGCTCCAAGCCGAGGATGATCACCACCCTCAAAGAGACGCAGCCAGGCGTTGATGGTGGTGTGACGCCTCTTGGCGAAGCGGCTTCGATTGTGGGCGCCCTCATCATAGGCCTCCTTGCCACTGTCACTGGCATGGTCGGCATCTTTGGCATCATCGTGGGAACGATCGGCGGATTCCTTGGCACCAACTTCGACAGCTTTCTTGGAGCCACGCTTCAGAGCCGTGGCATTTTGAGCAACAATGGGGTGAACCTTGTGGCGACCGCCTTCGGAGCTGGGGTCGGCGGATGCCTCTGGTACCTGCTGCAAATTATTTAGGCAAAAAACCACCACTTGCATTCATGAAGATATTCGGGATTTTCGGCGATCCCATCGAGCACAGTCTCTCTCCAGCCATGCAGAACGCTGCCTTTCGGGCTTTGGGAATAGACGCATGCTATCATGCCTTTCGTGTCTCTTTGGAATGCCTGGAAGATGCCCTCATTGGTGCAGCAGCCATGGGCTTTGGCGGTTTGAATCTGACCATACCCCTGAAGGAGAAGGCGCTGGAGCTGGACGTCCTGCAGCCCGATGAGCTCGCAGAGGCTATCGGAGCGGTGAACACAGTATCCTTCGGTCGGGACCGACGGATCGCGGGCCACAACACCGATGGAGAGGGCGCACTCCAGGCCCTGAGGGATGCAGAGATAGGGCTTCGGGGCAGCAAAGTGCTTTTGATTGGGGCTGGCGGGGCGGCTCGCGCCATTGCCTACTCTCTGAAGCACGAGGGCGCAGAGATCCTGGTCGCAAATCGGAGCGCACAAAAGGCAGATGAGCTGGCTGCATCGGTAGGTGGAATCGGCTTTGGCCTGTGCGATCTGGGCCAACTCGTCCTTCAGTCGGATATAATAATAAACGCCACCTCTGTCGGCATGAAGAACGGCGATCCAAGCCTATTCGATGGCAGATTGCTTCGAAGAGGTCAGGTCGTCTTCGATATCGTTTACAATCGCGAGACAGAGCTCCTCAAAGCAGCTCGCCAGGCAGGTGCTGTGGCCATCGACGGCGTGATGATGCTGGTCTACCAGGGAGCAAGATCGCTGGAGATCTGGACAGGCCTGAAGGCTCCAGTGCATGTTATGGAGAGAGCTGTTCGAGATGGACTGAAGGAGAGAAGATGACGCGCATACTGATATTGGGAGGCACGGGCGAGACTGGATCGTGGTTCGCACGCTATTTTAAAGAGAAGGGCTTCGAGGTATCCATCTGGGGGCCGAGGGGCAGGGTGGAGGTGGCAGAACGCCTTGGTGTGCGGTATGCTACCGATTGGCTAAAAGAGGTGGAGACGAGCGACATCGTCCTAGTCAGCGTCCTGATCGAAAAGACCGTGGAGGTGATACGCGAGGTTGCGCCTCGCATGCATGCAGGAAGCCTGCTCATGGATGTGACCTCGATAAAATCGGGCCCTGTGAAGGCCATGAAGACCTATGCGCCAAAGGGCGTTGAGGTTTTGGGCACTCATCCCATGTTCGGGCCCACAATGCCAAACATGCGCGGCCAGACCATCATCCTCACTCCTGTGAAAGGAAAGAGCGAAAAATGGCTACCTGTCATTCGGTCGATCTTCGAATCAGATGGTGCGAAGATAGAGACATTGGACGCAGACGAGCACGATGAGATCATGGCCGTCGTGCAGGCTCTGGCGCACTTTGCCTACATCGGCATTGGAGCGACGCTGAAGTCTCTTGACTTCGACGTGGAGAGGTCAAGGAGGTTCATGTCTCCTGTCTATGAGATCATGATAGACTTTGTTGGTCGCATCCTGGACCAGAACCCTGAGCTGTATGCCTCCATCCAGAAAAATCCAAAGGCGATGCGTGTGCGACAGACCTTCGTGGCCGAGTGCATGCGGCTGTGCGAGAGCGCTGATGCAGGCGATCTGGAGGGCTTCAAGAACATTATGCGCGAGGCTGCTGAACACTACGGAAGGACGCATGAGGCGATGGAGAGGTCCGACAGGATCATCAGAGGGAGAATTGAAGAATAAGTGCCAGCGACTTAAATTGACTTGCGGCTTCGGCGGTCAAGGTATCTCTCGATCCTCTGCAGCCCCTCGGCAATATTCTCCATGGAGTTGGCATAAGAGAACCTGAGGTACCCTTCACCATTGCGCCCAAAGTCAATGCCCGGGGTGCAGCCCACGTGCGCCCTCTCCAGGATATCGAAGGCCAGACTGTAGGAATCCCCTGAGAATGCCCGCGCATTTGCGAATACATAAAATGCGCCCGTTGGCTCGACGGTGATGCCGAAGCCCAAAGCTTTCAGCCGCTTGATCATGAACTGCCTTCGATGATTGTAAATGCGTTTCATCTCGGCCACGGCGACTGAGGTCTCCTGCAATGCTGCGATGCCTGCCCTTTGCGCGAGCGAGCTGGCACAGATAAAGAAGCTCTGCTGCATCTTCTGAATGGGCCTGATGAAATTTTCCGGTGCTATCAGATAGCCGAGCCGAAGCCCAGTCATTGCGTAGAGCTTCGAGAAGCCGTTCAGGACAAAGGCGTTATCTGTGAACTCAAGGATGGAATGCTCCCGGCCCTCGTAGACCAGGCCGTGATAGATCTCGTCTGAGACGATGTACGGCTGGAAGTTGGCGATGGAGCGCATTGTGCTCTCAGAGAGAAGGTTGCCTGTCGGATTGGAGGGCGAGTTGATGAGAATCGCCTTGGTCCTCTCTGTGATCGTCTCGGCTATCGCCTCGGGCCTGTACTGGAATCCGTCAGCTTCGTTTACTGGCACATATGCAGGGACTCCCCCCAGGAACCGGATGAAATTTGGGTAGCAGGCATATCCTGGATCTGAGACTATCACCTCGTCGCCCGTCTCCAGCAGCGCCGCGAAGACCAGCATCATGGCCGGAGATGTTCCAGATGTGACCACCACCTGGTCCGGACTTACGGAGACACCGTAGGCACTCTGGTAGTGCTCGCAGATCGCCTCGCGCAGGGCAGGATCGCCTAGGCTGTGCGTATAGTGGGTCAGTCCATCATCCAGTGCCTTGCAGTAAGCCTCTTTTACGCAATGAGGAATATTGAAATCCGGCTCGCCTACCTCCAAGTGAACGACATCGATTCCCTGGCTCTCCATCTCGCGCGCTCGTTCCAAAACCTCCATGACGATGAAGGGCGCTATCTCTTCTGCTCTTTTGGCAATCATCTTGGAAGTGATAGGCAATTATCTAGCAGATATTGCCGGCCGCTGATAGAAAACGCTTTTTCTCCATCTCGCATGCCTCCCCAGAGATGAAGCGCTCCACCATCTCTTTTGCTATCTCATCTGGATACTGCACAGGTGGATGCTTCATTGTATAGGCCGAGATGGCCAGCAGAGGTCCTGCGATATTTCTGTCTTTGGCAAGCTTGCAGACTCTTATGGCATCAATGGAGCTCCCTCCGCTATTTGGCGAGTCTTCAACAGATAGCCTCAGCTCTAAGTTTATGGGCACATCTCCGAAGATCCTTCCCTCCATCCTCAGGAAGCAGACCTTATTGTCCTTCTGCCATGGCACATAATCCGAGGGGCCGATATGGATATCATCATCGCAAAGAGGAGTGTCGAGGATGGACTGCACAGCCTCGGTCTTGGAGATCTTCTTGGACTTGAGCCTCTCGCGACTCAGCATATTCAAGAAATCTGTGTTTCCGCCAATGTTGAGCTGGTAGGTCCTGTCCATGACGCACGCTCTGTCTTTGAAGAGTTGAGTGAGCGCTCTGTGCACGATTGTGGCTCCGATCTGAGATTTGATGTCGTCGCCCACAATAGGAACTCCTCTCTCCTGGAACTTCCTGGCCCATTCGGGGTTGGAAGCAATGAATACCGGCATGCAATTTACGAATCCAACGCCTGAATCAAGAGCCGCCTGGGCATAGAAGCGCGTGGCCTGTTCCGATCCCACTGGCATGTAATTTACCAGCACATCAGCTCCTGAATCCTCCAGTTCACCCTTGACATCGCAGGGCTTGATGTCGGCCACCACGAACCTCTTGCTCTCTGGATAGTTTTCCATATGAAGTGCAAAGCCATCCAGAACAGGTCCCATCTTGACCTCAACCCCCTTCTTTGGAACGTCTGGATAGAATACTTTGGTGCAGTTGGGCATTGCAAAGATGGCCTCGCTTACGTCTTTGCCTACCTTCCGAGCATCTATATCGAAGGCTGCCACGACGTCGATATCGCCTGCTCTGTAACCGCCTATGTCGTAATGCATCAACCCGATGCAGTCCTTTTCGTTAACCTGTTTGTAATATTCAATTCCTTGAATTAAAGAGCTTGCGCAGTTTCCCAAACCTGCGATGGCCAGCTTTATTCTTTTCAACCTCTTTTCCCCTCCTGGGTCGAGTTGAGCTTAGGAGACCTGAGTTCGGAGTCGGAACTTCGTATAAATGCAGGACGTATATAACGTTATAGGCCACTGGCAAGGACAATTGTCCGTAACCCAAGATGCCCAAATCATTGCTCAGCCTACTGGTTGTAGCATGGAACTCAGCGTGCCCTTTAGACGCTCCACAAGATTGGCCCTGCCAGCATCGCTATCTTCATACTCCATTCGACAGGTTCTGGGGACATCCGTCAGATATCTTGAGCCTTGGGGGTAGATCAAAATGGTCTGCTTTCCAATAGTATGAGCTATGCCAAGGCCGTACATGACCCCTGCGTCGGCTCCAGTTAGGTCTGCTATGATTATCGCTGCCCTATTAATTGAGAGCCACATCTCGCGGACAGCAGTTTTACCTTCTCTGATATCATCAGCCTCCTCTGCTGCGAGATTGCAGGCCAAAACAGCCTCTTTGATCGCGTTGTAATTCTTCTCTTTATTCTCATCATGTGGCACGAGAAGCAGGATCGACATTGGAGCTAATTCTGGAAGTCCAGTTCCGAATATAGGCCTTGTACGCATGAGGCCTAGCAGCTCCATCAGCCTCATGAACTCCGAGTCGATGTGATGAGCTGATATCTTTTCCAGAGTCTTTTGGCGCTCTCCTGGGTCCAAATCCAACAGGCTTGAAGGAAACTGGATGACGACTGGGTCTTCTAGGCCAAACTCCCACCGTGCGCTATTGGCTGCTTGCTGGGGCGTCAGAGCGATCTTTGGATTGTAATAATAGCTGGCAAACCTATTCTCTGTCCGGAATTGTGCCAGAATGGAGAGATTCTCTTTGTCGAGGACTGCCACCATGCTATTTGGCAACTGGCTCCTCGCAATACCTCTCTGGAGGTGCCTTTCTCCTACCATGCGGTCCACCACCGTCATGAACTCCTCCATGAGCTTGTCCACTTTGGCCTGAAGCTCAGGCGGCATGTTGCCGCTTCTCACCCTGGTCGCGTCGTTAAGCATGATCTCAAATCCCGATTCTGATGATTTAGGCTTTGCTGTCCTGTTATGGCCGATCCTCACCAAGGGATAGTACGCCTCAGCCGAGAAAAGCTGCATCGTTAGGCCATGTAACCTAAGTGCGATATATTAGACACCATCCAAGGAAGCAACCCAAACATTTTGTGGCAGCTTTGAGGCTCCCGAAGGACCGGATGTCAGCGCGCAGATATTCGATCGTTCTATGCTTGCCAGATCGAGAACTTGTCAGAAAAATTTATATTACTTAGAACAAATCAGTACTAAAAGTACTGTATCGAAGTATGCAGTAGTGAGAGGTACAAAAATGAGTATCCAAACATATGCATGGACAGCAATTCTCGCCATCTTTCTTGGGGCGACATTGGTGCAGGCAGAGACCGTCGATGACGAAAGCACCATATCGATAACCAATGTCAGCTTTGTGGCTCCAAGTCCTGAGAAAGAGAATTTGAATGATGAATGGGTCGAGATCTCCAACCTCGGAGATATGGATGAGGACCTGACTGGCTGGACATTGGAAGATGAGCAGAATCACACATACATGTTCCAAGGTTTCATCCTGAAGGCTGGGGCCAGCGTCAAGATACACACAGGAGTTGGAAACGACACATCATCTGATCTGTACTGGAACAAGAACACTTCCATCTGGAACAACAACGGAGACGTAGCGACGCTGAAGGATGCCTCGGAAAACGTAATCTTCAGCTATCCAAAGGAG
>JGI11944J13513_1000747_pt1 | contig 29424 bp, 27 predicted proteins | sample TerdegcoTASludge_FD_13513 | JGI IMG/M metagenome (IMG submission 13513) | reverse complement strand
CTATGACCCGAAACGGGAACAGGATGAACGGAATCTCTTCTATATCCGACTGCATGACCTGAAGCAGAAACTTGAGCGTCTCAAAATACCGCGGTGGCGGAAACCTGATGATCTCTTTAAGGAGTGGGCAGGAAAGTTCTCGAATTATTTCTCCTGGCACGTGCAGGGTAACCAGTTTGTGGTCGAAATCCGGACTAATGCCGTGTCACAGAGGGTGAACAGAATGGGCAAACAGATTATTCTGTCACATGGGCCACTCGATTGGAAGGAATGTCTCACAGTCTATCGTGAACGCGATTATATAGAGAAAACATTCCGAGCCTTGAAACAGGATCTCCAGGTTCTCCCTCTGAATGTGAAAAAGGAGTCTACAATGAAGGGATTTCTTTTTGTTACCTTTATCAGCCTCATTTTGAGGATGAAACTACTGAAACAGATGAAGGACGCCGGTCTTCTGGAAGATTATACCCTCGATGGCCTTCTCCTTGAACTCTCGAAAATCAAAAAGATTCGATTAGTGACTGGAGATACGATTACGACTGAAATTTCAAAAAAACAGAGAACTATTCTGGATGCGCTCGGACTATGTGCTTAAACTACCCGGAAGTCAGGTGGATGAGCAAGAACTTTAGATCCTCATGTTCTATCACAATGCGGTCTTGCATGTTAGGGACATTGCAATCATGGTTGCCTCGGATGAAAATAATGCGACCATTGAGTTTTCTTAGATATTATTCGGGTGATAGATATCCTCTACCGAACTGGAGATCACCCAAGAAGTACACGGTATCAGTAGGCCGGATCGTGTGATTCCAATTGTTTATTAAGACCTGATCCATCTCATGTACATCTGATCTGAGTAAATGAAAGGCCTACAACAATACCTTACTATGTTTGCATGTCCAAGGTGTAAATCGCTAATAAAATAGAACGTGGAATTGTTGTAGGTTGGATCTGCAAGTTCAATTCCAACTTTTCTGCTATAAGCTCTCAATGAATGTTGCCATTCTCTTTTATTCAGGGCTTCTCTCCTTGAGAGCCACTGTTTTCTCATCAAATCGTACTCAGCCAGAATATATCTGCTCCTCAGCACAGTCACCCGAATTGCATCCTGGCTGATATACACGGGACCACAAGACTTTTCATTCCCAGAATCTGTAGGGACAATTAACTGCCGGATATAGTCAAAGATCCTGCTAAACCCACCTGAAGTCGTAAGCCTCCGATCTTCATGGGGATGATCCTGATTGTTGGATAATATATCCCAGATGGCATTCATCCTGTACTCTGGCACCCGATTCGCCAGCGTGCAGTGAAACCAAGTTGCTGAGGGGTCATGATCCCAGGGATTCTCGGAGTGTGTGATGGGATTGAGGGCATGGATAAGAGATTCACTGAACTCTTTTAACTCATTGCTCGGTTCAATGTGGTAGGCTAGCACCCAGCCTTTTTTCCCCATCTTTCGTTCCCAGCCATCAATAGTGAAGGAAAGGTAATCATACTTCTGGGCAGCATCCTCGATTGCTTTTAAAAGTTGCCTAGTCCCGATACCATTTCTTAAGGTAAAAGGGCCATACAGGGGGATATGGGGGATTGTTTCCGTATATTTGCCCAATCTAAACTTTCTTGAAATGGATCTTGTAGTGTCCTTTAATTTCCATTTCGCTGGACCAATCCGAAGCTCAATGAGATGATCTTGGTGCATAAGATTATCCTGACAATTTGATATTTTTACCAATAGTGGTTAATTCTTTTGAACATTGTAACGTAAAATCCCCGATTTTTTACCAGTTAAATGCGATGGCTTTTTCTTCATTATGATTATTCCTTGTGCCATATTGAATGGGAAAGATTCACTCTTTGTCTACCTCTCTATCCCGAAGCGATTCTAACTTAAACATAGGGATAATATCTGGGTTTTCTTGAGGCCATACTTGATACACTATCTCGAATGAGTACCCCCTCATCTTATAACCATGGGTATTAAAAATGGATTTTGCATCATCAATAACATGATTGTAAATGTTCGAATATATGGCTTCAATCTCATCCTTTTGGTTTGATAAAGTGAATTTTGCATCGGGGCAAAATAGTTTGATCCACATACCCCTCTCATCTTTGGTATGGCCTTTAACATATCCCAAATGGAAGAAATTTGTGACAATATCCAGGGTTCCGATTTCTTTAAGAACCTTATCGTCCTTTAAATGCGGTGATATGTAGTAAAACACCTTGATGCCTCTACCAATGTATTTACGAGTTTTTTGGGCTCTGATCCGGTCTAGCATATCGAATAATTCTCTTAAAGCCTGTTTATCTGACTCAAGTTCAATGGCATGTAAAAAATCAATCTCTGCGTCATCTATCCTATTAAAGATCAATCTGCACTTGCCCCGTTCGGTATAAACGTCAGGAAAGTCTTGGTATAAGGTTATCACGTGGTCTAATACTCTGACCGCTTCCCCAATTTTATTGATATCTTGTGTAACTCTGCCTATGTCATACAAGGTTCGACCCAACATGTAGAGAAGATAAGGATCATCTGGAAACTTGTCAAGACCTTCAAGACAAATAGAAACAACTTTATCATATTCTCCGACCATCGAGGACTGAAGAGCTAGGTTTCGAAACGTGTATTGATGCGGGTCGGTGATGTGTTTGTAGATCCAATGGGTTGGTAATTGCGCTTCCATCAACTTAATTTCGTCCAAAGAAGGCGATAATTGGATTGCTTCTTTTTTTGAAACAAGTTTATTTATGTTTTTATTTATCTTTAAAAGCACATTATGAACATCATTCGGGTAAGGCTGTTCATACACTTTTTCCCTTTTAAAAAATCTATCAATGAGCCCCATTTTTACCACCGTCAAATATTAGCATTTATTTTACTTTAGATATATTTATATAGAGATACATATATATAAAAATTATGATATACCCCGCCTCAAACCATAAAAGCTTCATCTCAGCTCGTCGATCTCCTGAACAATGAATTCCCTTACCGATTTCGCCCTGAACGAGGAGTACAAGCGCATCCAGAGACTCGGAGACAGGCTTGCAGAGCCCGAATCCTTTATCGACTGGGAATCATTCAGACCAATCCTGCGCGATCTCTACGAAAGCGACGATGAGATTGGTGGACGACCGAACACCGATGAGATCCTGCTTCTAAAGATGCTGGTACTCCAATCGTTCTATGGTTTATCGGATCAGAAGATGGAGAGGCAGGCGAATGATCGCATCTCATTCAGAAAGTTCCTAGGATTCCCGGAGAAGATACCGGATCACTCTACACTATGGTACTTCCGGGAGCGTCTGATTAGGGCAGGCACGGAGCCAGCAGTCTGGGATCAGCTTCAAGCTTAGCTCGATACAAAGGGTCTCAGGATAAAGAGAGGGGTGATCCAGGACGCGACCTTTATCACCTCGGATCCAAGGCATTCATCCTCGGACACTCCTTGGGGAGAGGAGGGAAGACAAGAAGGAGCCATGACGGCACTTGGGCAAAGAAAGGGAAAAAGTCTTACCTTCTGTTATAAGTTGCACATCCTCGTCGACAGGGAGCACCAGTTCGTCCGGAGGTTGATGACTCCTCCCGCATCGCTTCATGATAGCCAGGTGGATCTCTCCCGGGAGGGAGAGACAGTCTACCGGGACAAAGGGTTCTTCGGTGTGAAGCCTCAGGCATCTATGGATAAGACGATGCCCCGCGGCGTCCGGGGACATCCGTTGTCAATGAAGGAGAAGTGAAGAAACAGGGCGATCATACGGGTCAGAGCACTCGTGGAACGACCATTTGCCGTAATTAATAGAGTATATGAGAGGGATCATGCGGTCGTTACCACCTGTGCACGAGCTCAGGTGTAAAGGCTCTTCTGCTGTTTCTCGTCTCATCTCCAGCATCTTTGGGCCATGCACAGGTCCTCCTCCGGGCGAAAGTTTCCGGGGAGAGAGGGAAAAGGACTAAAAATCCAAAAAATTTAGGGGAGATTAAAGAGAACAAGTGAGAAATTCAGTGGTATTCGGGAACAGCGTGACATCGTATTTGGATAATGACGGGATGATCGGAATCCTTTGTAGTTGTCATGGCCTTGTCTCTCATGGGAAAAAACACCGGAGAATCAACCAGGAAAAGGGATTCCCGAAGAGAAAAGTGTCCATCAACGCAATTGAGGGATTCGTGCCTTTCGTGCAGGAACGCCTGGTTGTAATACCATGGAGCCGGCGCAAAGAGATTTCCCCGCTATCTCATAGAAGGGAGTTCCGCAGTAACCACCATGACCGGGGTCTTTTTGATGACCTTGTCCACGTATTCGTTGGATATGGTCGCGTTGTTTAAGCTGGCAAATCATCTTTTTTTTCCAGACCTCCTCCCACCCCCCTTACCAGCCCGTCCACGCGACCCGCACGTACCCGGGCGCTCCTTTTCCCGATATTGTCCCCGAATAACTCCCGGGACCCGCCCCGGCACCACCGCCGCCACCGGCACCGTACCCGGTTCCACCTGGCCCACCGGTTCCGTACCCGGTGTTAGGACCAGCCCCTGCAAGCTGCACGGTGCCATATCCGTCCTGTCCCGGACCGCCGTTATACGGTGGCAGCCGGAGCTCGCGGGCCTGCCCTCCTGCCGCCGTGATCGTGCCGAACGCAGACTGCCCGCCACTGTATCCGGGTGACCAGTGATACGGATACGTGCTCCCATAGGGTTTGAATGCCGGAGGGCCGCCTGCACCGACGACCACCTGCACGGTCCCCGATGCCGGGACGTTCTGCTGCTCGACAATTGCCCCGGCCAGCCCGCCACCTCCGCCCTTGCTACCGGCGTATCCCGATCCGCCACCGTTCCCGGATGCACCCCCGCCGACGACAACGACATTAACTTTGGTCACTCCCGGCGGGACTGTCCACGAGTGCGTACCCGGTGTGGTGAACTCGACGGTCTGCCCCTCGGCGGCAGCCGCCCACTCTCCGAGCGTGGCGATCATCTGGCTATCGTCCTCCTCGCATGTCACGAGGACGCCGGAGAGGGTGATGGCGACGAGGGCCCGCCTGCCTTCCCGGACGCACCGGAACGCGATGGATCCCGCCGCGTCCTGCGGATCGAAAACCGGGTCCCCGCCCATCGCCGACCTGAACGTATCGCCGGTGAAGACGGACAGTGCCGTTTCGATGGCCGCATGGTCTCCGGCACGGACCGTGATCCTCCCCGTCTCTTCCGACGATGCATCCCGGTACCGGATCGTCTGCCGGAACTGTGCAAAGCGACGGGTGAGCCCTGTTACATTCCACGGGTTCTCTGATTCGACCCTGTTGGCAACCGCAAGGAGCGTATCGAACGTGGGGATCGGTCTTCCCCATTCCCGGAACGCCGTTTGCCTCCGGGACGTGACTGTGAAACCTGCCATATCTATGCCTCGAGTTCTCTCTGTGCAGTGAGAAGGTGCGATCGCGGATGGATAAAATTCGCACGGAGACCCGGACCAGCAGGCTATGGGCAACCGGATGGGTGATTGCTCCTCAAACAGAGCACATAATGACGCCCCCTGCTGTCTGGGATCCCCGCCGGCTTCCTCCGGGGGATGGCAGATGGAATCGTTTCAATAGCGGCATTCCTCGAAATCTCAGGAAATATGCCTCCATTTCCGGCAGCCGGTCAAGATATTTTTATCCTGGTGTTCCACCTCCCATCTGCCCTCAAAAAGAGGGCAGGAGTATCAACAAATGGCGGACTTTGTCCAGAAGAGCGTCACCAAGTCTGCGGTCCGGGAACTTGCTTCCCCGATCGCGGACGCAGCGGCGCTCAACACCATCATCAACAACCTCATAACCAACAACCCGCTCGGGTGCACGCAGTATGAGGTTGGCGGTATCACCATGCCCGGGATCGCAAAGACCCGCGAGGCATACACCGCCCGCATCGCCTATGAGAACAGCGAGGCCAAGATTGTCGGGCAGGTCACCGTCCGGGCCCCGACCGTCTCGGGGTTCGACACGGCAAAGAGCAACATCCTCGCAAACACCGCACTGGCCACCGCAATCGGCGGCGACCCGGTGAACCTTGCCGATCGGGAGAGTTACTCTGTCACCGTCCGGTGCCACGATCCCTCCGGGGAGATCTATTCCCTGACGTTCTCCCGCGACGCTATCCGGCTCTCCTCCTACGAGAGTGACGATATCCTCACCCTCGTCGAGCAGTGGGCAGACACCGTCTCCCAGCTGGCGTAGAGGACTTCCGGAAAAAAACCGGTATTTCCCGACCGGGAAGGGAGGGCACATGGGTGACGGGTTCATGTTTCTCCTCGGCGTGAGCACCGGGGGCCTGGGGATGCTCTATCTCATCCTCAGGCTCCTTTCCGGGATGCACGACCGGCAGGAGGAGAGGGGAGAGGAGCGGTGACCAGATTCCGCTCTTCTTCTCGCCATGGCCGTCTCCCTGTCCCCGTCCTTCCGGAAACAGGTTCTTGTAATGGATGCAGACGCAATTCACATCATTGAGATGATCGTTGCCCTGGTGGCGGCGCTCGTCGCGTACTGGCAGAGAACTCAGAAGATCAAGGCGGAGAACGAGACCCGGCAGGTCATTGCGTTCTTCGACCCGAAGGATGAGACTGTGACCGTTCCGCCCGAGGCGGTCCCGGCCCGCTCCTGGAAGATGAGCGACGAGACCCGCCGGTGGATATTAGTCGGGCATGACCCGATGAACCAGGCCACCCTGCTCCGGCAGATCGAGGAGGCAGAGAAGAAACAGCAGGTCCACTACTTCCTCACGTTCGGTGACTGGGGCGGCGGGTATTACGAGATTGAGTATGGCCTGGTGAAGGGCTCAGGGTGCGGGGAAGAGGAGCCCCCGCACTGAACCGGCACACCCCCCGGGCATCCTTCCCCATCTTTCTCTCTCCCCGCCGGGGTGGGCGACCCCGAACCAGTCACATTCCGATCCCATGCGACGGATTCTCCCCCTGGGGGACGGGGGGGGGAACCTTTCGCTTTTTTAAAACGACAGTTCCTGCAATAATCCCCGCGGGATTGGCGGTCCTGCATCCGGCCACCTCCCCGGAACGGACTGTTCCCGGCACGTATTGCGCTATTTTTCGGGGATGTGATGAGTATCCCCGCTCTCCTTTCGTGGAATGCCCTGCAGGCACCACGCGGGCGCTTTTCACAATGATTATAAAGGGTAGCTTGAAAAAAACCACTCCATGAAGATACGCATCCTCGCATTTCTCCTGCTCCTCGGAACAGCACTTCTTGCCGGCGGGTGTATCAGCCCGGATGAGGAAAAACCGGCGGAAGCTGCGGCCAGCGCGACGCTTGCAGCGGCCGTCAGGGCCATCAACGCGGAACTCACGGGGGTGCGGGAACTCACCCTCGCGAGTGCCGGCCAGCTGGCCCGGACAGGTATTACCGGCCCTGCAGCAGAGACGGTGCTTGGCAGGAATCTGGCCGCGCTCCCGTGGGCACTCTCCTCGGTCACGATCTCGCCTGAGGGAATCATCGTTGCCGTTGTCCCGGAGGATTACCGCGGAATTGTCGGAAAAGACGTGAATTACCAGGGACCGGTCCAGGAAGCGCTGGCCATGAAGGTGCCCCGGGTCAGCGAGGTCTTCCCCATGGAGGAAGGGTTTTCCGCGGTCAGCCAGAGCGCCCCGGTATTCTCGGCAGACGGCACCTACCTTGGCTATACCGACGTGACCTACCACCCGGAGACCCTCATCGGGAGGGCGGTTGGACCCGTGGTAGAGGGAACGCCTTTTGAGATCTGGGTGATCCAGACGGACGGGACGGTCATCTACGACACGACGCAGGATGAGATAGGAAAGAACCTCTTTTCCGACCCGGTCTACCAGGATCCGAAACTGCAGGAGTTCTTCAGGAGGGTGGTATCCGAGCCCTCGGGAACAGGTTCCTACCGGTTCTGGGACCGTCGCTGGGACAGGGAGATCGAGAAGGAGGCCTCGTGGGATACCGCAGGAATCGACGGGGCAGTGTGGCGGGTTGTGCTGACAAAAGGGTAGATCCCGCCCGGCAGTGCGGCGACTTCCTCCGCGGGGAATGCCTCCCCTGCCCGACTAAAAGGCCTTGATGCGTTCGTGCAGTCTGCTGTCGCGCATGCCGGAGGCGTGGGAAGGGAGGCTGCCACCAGGGAGTTCAATGATCCCGCCGGCCGGTTCGTGGAGGAAGACCTGTACATCTTCGCGTACAGCATGAACGGGACGACGCTTGCGCTTCCCCACGAGCCTGAGCTGATTGGGACAAACCGCCTTGGCTTCCTTGACCACTACGGGGTTGCAGTCGTCGCCTGGGAGATCGAGGTGGCACGCGCCGGCGGGGGTTTCGTGTACGTGGTATATCCCAACCCCGGGACCGGGTCCGGGGCCCTCAAGCTCTGTTACGTGGTGCCGGTCGACGGGGAATGGTTCGTGGGGTCGGGAGTGTACGGTACGGGCCGGAAGTGTGAGAAGCCCGCCTTCCCGCGGAATCGACCTGTCGATTCCGGTGCGATGCGGCAGGATTCTTCCCGGTCACCGTGCCGGGGATGGCAGTGATCCGGGTTGACGATCGGGGATATCTCCCCAAAATAAATCCTATACCGGCCGGGAATATCCCTTCATGCCCCCTGCCACGCGGGGAAAGTATCAACCACAATCGCATCCCATTCTCTTTTGCAGGTATCAAGACCCGGGGCAACCATGGCATTCCGGCTCACGACAGGTCGACTTGTTCTCGAAGACCTCACCGCGGACGATTACGAAAAGATCAGGCGGATCGCCTCCGACCGTGAGGTGATGCGCTACGTCCTCGTCTGGCTCGATACCAGGGAGCAGATCGCCGCATTCCTCCATCGGGCGGTCACCGAAGCGGAAAAGCCCGACAGGAACTCCTACGTCCTTTGCGTCCGGGTCGCAGCGACCGGAGAGTTTGCAGGGCTCGCCTTCCTCGAGATCGATCCGGAGGCACGGTCTACCGGAGAGGTCGGGATCGTCCTCCTGCCTGCTTTCCAGTCGGCCGGATACGGGAGGGAGATCCTGCTGGCATTCCTCGCGTTCGGGTTCCGCACGCTGAACCTCCACAGGGTGTTTGGCAAGTGCGACGAACTGAACATTCCCTCGGCCCGCCTGATGGAGAGCTGTGGTCTCCGGTACGAGGGGACGATCCGGGAGCACGTGTGGCTCCGCGACCACTGGCGCTCGACCCGGTACTACGGGATGCTCGCCGACGAGTATGGGGGCAATGCGGGTCATCTCACCCACCCGGGAGAAAAAGAGGATGAAGAGAGACGATCTCCCCGTGACCAGAAGGTTCAGCCATCCCGCAAAAATGAAGAATCGGCCAAACCATAACGGAAAGATATGAAAAGGATCCTTCTCAATGCACTGGTGGATATCGGGTGCCTGGTCGCGTTCATCCCCTCGCTCCTCTCGGGCCTTGTGCTGTATCTCTTCCTGCCATCCGGTGGCGGACGGAGATCGGTGGGGATCGCGTTCCTCGGCATTCCCCGCAGCCAGTGGGTTGCGGTGCACGACTATTCGAGCCTTCTTTTTGCATCCCTCCTTCTCCTCCACCTCCTCCTGCATGCGAAGTTCTTCCTGCACATCCCGCAGTACGTGAACCCGGCAGGTGGAGAGAAAGAGAGCCCGGACGATCGGTGATCTCCGGGAGGAATCTCCTGTGCACGAGGTATCGCCTGTTCCATGGATCGAACCTGCTCCATTCTCTCAATTTATATAACGTGCAGGGATATCCTGTGGGAAAACACGGGTGAGGTTTCGACCATGACCAGGAGAACCATCTTCATCGCGTTCCTCGTCCTTGCAATCATCGCAGGATCCGTCGTGACTGCAAAACAGGGCAGTCCCGGCAGCGGCCCGGGAAACCAGGTGCAGGCCGGTGGACAGGACCAGTCGCAGGACAAGCTCCGGGACCAGTCGCAGGACAAGCTCCGGAACCAGTCTCAGGACAAGCTCCGGAACCAGTCTCAGGACCAGCTCCGGAACCAGTCTCAGGACCAGCTCCGGAACCAGTCTCAGGACCAGCTCCGGGACAGGACTCCGTTGATGAACACCACACGGGCAATGGAGCAGATCCGGGAGAGAGAACAGGAGCAGAAAGGGGAGCAGGCAAAACGTTCTCCCGGGCAGGAGACCGCCGGGGCCCGGCGCAGTGCCGTGAGTGCGTTCGTCCACGCCCTCCAGAACGAGAGCGGGTTCCGGGAGATGCCCGGCGGGATCGGGCAGGAGGTATCGGCCTTTGCAAGGGAGTTCAACAACTCCCTCCGGGCCCGGATCCGTGGATGAGAAGGGTGAAGGAACCGGATCCCCTGCAGGGGAACTGCACCCTGGAGCCGTCAAACACCTTTATTTTTCTTCCTGCCCATCCGCCTTCTCTCCCCCGGCTCCGGGAATGCATCTCTCCGGGGACGAGGGGAAACCATACGCCAGGAATCGCGCAATTCCTGCTTTCTGTCTTCGATCTTAAGAACATGGATGATCAATGCCGTGTCATGGATGGAGAGAACAGCCCGGAAGCCTGTTCCCATCCGGAACGTGTATACAGGATCCCCGCCTGCCAGAAAGAGAGTTCCTCCATCCAAAAAAACCGCACCACGCCGTCAGCAACGGCTCCCCGGGGGACTCCGCGGGAGAGGCGCCCCCTTTCTCCTACCCTTCCTTCCTCCGGTAACTGCCTGCCGGAACGAGGATCTCGAACCGGGCCCCCTCCCCGAAGACCCCTGTCTCCCGGATCGAGATGCCTGAGATCGAGAGGATCTCGCGGGAGAGGAAGAGGCCAAGGCCGGAATTCTTCCCGTAGCCCCGATCGAATATCTTCTCCTTCTCCCCCGGGGCAATCCCCACCCCGTCGTCCTCGCAGGCGATGATGGCATTTCCATCACTCTTTCCGAACGAGAACCGGACGGTCGTGACCTTCCCGCCGTGGGATACGGCGTTCTGGACCAGGTTGAAGAAGACCTTCTCGACGAGGGGGTCGGCACGGATCTCCACGCCGGGGGGAATCTCGTTTTCCACCCGCACGTTTCCGGTCGGGACTTCTCCTGCCACCTTCTCCACGCCTGCCCGGCAGTCGAACCAGACCGGGGCCTGCACCCCGAGGGTCTCGTACTCCTTCATGAACCGGATCATCCGGGTGATCCTCTCGAGGGCAGCCGCGACCTTGCTGATATACTCCCTCTCTCCGGGGTCTGCAACCTTTTCCCTGACGAAATCGAGGAACCCCATGGCGACGATCAGCTGGTTACTGATGTCGTGGCGCGTGATCGCAGAGAGGAGAGAGAGTTTCCTGTTTGCCGTCCGGAACCGCTCCTCGCTCTCCCGGAGCGCCGCCTCCATCTCCTTCCGTCCCGTGATGTCCTGTATCGTGCCATGGATGCGGACGACATGTCCCTCCGCATCGCACGCCACGCCCCCGGACAGAAAGAGCCACCGCCGGTTGCCATCCGGCGGGATAACCTCGAGTTCCAGGTCTGCCAGCTTTTTCTCCTCTAATGCCTTCTCCTTTGCCCGGGCAAAGATGTCCCAGCTCTCCTGCGTGAAATACTGCTCCAGTTCTGCGAACCGGGGAGGCGGAACGGATGGATCCCATCCAATCATCCGGCAGAGCTCTTCCGACCACCGGATCGTATCGGTGGCCGGGGACCACTCCCACACCCCGATGCGGGCAACCCGGTGAACCTCGGCGAGGCGGGCATACGCTTCTTTCAGCTCGCGTTCCGCCTGCCTCTGCCGTGTGACGTCCCTGATCGACTCGATGGCCCCGACGATCTCCCCCTGCTGGTTGTAGAGCGGACGGGCCTTCCCCCAGAGGATGGCCTCTTTCCCTTGCGGTCGCGCATGGATCGTCTCGGCCGTGAGGGTGTCTCCCTCGGCGGTGACGTACGAGTATTTCTTCTGGATCTCCTCATTCCACACGAGGACGAGGTCGATCAGGATCGGTCGCCTCTCCCCGTAGAAGGGGAGGGCATACTCGTGGTTGCCCCGGCCGACCATGCGGGACGCAGGCACCCCTGTCATCTCCTCGATCGCCCTGTTCCACGCGATCACGGTCCCGTCCCGGTCGATGACGAAGGTCGCGTCCGGGAGGAAGTCAATGATATCGTGCAGCCTCTGCTCCGATTCCCGGATCTCTGCCAGCATCTGCTTCTGGAGCGTGACGTCGCGGAACGTCCCCTCGACGCCCGCGACAGCCCCGGATGCGTCCCGGACGAGGTAGCTCCTCGATGAAACGATGACGGGTGTCCCGTCCTTTCTCCTCAGGGTGACCTCGTAGTCGGTCACCCTCCCCTCCCGGTACAGCTCGTCCAGCAGTCTCTTCCTGTCGTCAGGATTCATGTAGAACTCGCGGGCAATGTTCTTCCCGAGGCACTCGGAGAGGTCGCCGTACCCAAGCAGCGTCGCAAAGGACCGGCTCGCTTTCACGAGGTTTCCCCGGGCATCGCTCCGGTAGTAGACGTCGCTGATGTTCTCGAGTATGTGGGTGTACTCGTCGGACAGCGCCCGGAGTTCCTCCTCCCTCTCCTTCTCCTCCGTGATGTCCCGGAGCGAGGTAACGCTCTGCATGGTGCCGGGGACCATGTCGACCGTGAGATCGATTCTCCGGATATCGCCAGAGCGGGTGACGAACCGGAACGTGTAGCGGCGGAGGGCCTTTTCCCGGTCCTCCCGCCTCAGCCTGTGCTGGGCAAGCATCCTCTCGAGGTCTTCCCGGACGACGAACTCCATCCACGTCTTCCTGTTCTCGATCTCGCCCCGGGGGTACCCGGAGAGCCGCTCGAACTCGCTGTTGGCAAGGACGATCGTCCCGTCCTTCCCGACGAGCACGGTGGCCGTGCCCGTGTTCTCAAAGATTGCCCGGTACCGTGCCTCGCTCTCGCGCAGGTGCTCCTCGCTTTCCGCGATCTGCTCCACCTGCTGCCGGAGCGCCGCCTCCATCGCCGTGATCTCCTCGAGCGAGGCAGAGAGTTCCTCGTTCTTTGCAAGCAGGTTTCTTTCTGTCTCCTTCAGGACCGTGATGTCCTGGATGGTCTCGATGGCCCCGGCAGGCCTGCCCTTCCGGTCGAGGAGGGGTGCGGCCTTGAGGCGGAGGAAGGCGCCCCGGCCCCCCCTGAGGGTCGGCCGGAAGACCTCGGCCTCGAGGATTGCGCCCTGCCTGCGCATGCCGGGGTACTCCTTCTCCGTCTCCGGGTGGTCCCCGAGAACGAGGTCGATGAAGATGGGCCGGCGTTCCCCGTAGATCGCCTCCGCGTAGATAAAGTCGCCCCTGCCGATAACCGCGTTCTTCCGGACGCCGGTCATCTCCTCGATCGCCCTGTTCCAGGCGATCACCCGCCCGTTCCGGTCGATGGCAAAGGTCGGGTCCGGGAGGAACTCGATGATGTCTGCCATCTGCTGGTGGGCCTCGGCGAGTGCCTCTTCTGCCCGGGCCCGCATCTCCTCGGCGTCCATCCGTTCGAGCGCCGTCGATATGTCCGAGGAGATCGCCTCGAAGAACTCCTTCTCCTCGGGCGGGAAGGCCTCCTTCCGGTCAGACCAGAGGCAGAGCAGGCCGGTGACCTCTCCCTTCTCAAAGAGCGGGAGGAGTGCAGCATGGAAGGGGGACCGGCTCTCTGCCCCCTCCTCCTGCCGGGGAAGGAAGAGGGGCTCTTTTTCGGCCGTGACATAGACTGCCCTTCCCGCCCGGATTTTCCGGAAGGCAGGGGAGGCTGACAGGTCCGACCCTGCGACCTGGTCGAGTGTTTCGGGAGGGAGAGCCCCGGCCGGCCCCTCGCCTGCAACCGGGATGACCTGCCCGGAGGAAGGATCGATGATCCCGACCCATGCCACCACGTATCCTCCCTCCCTCGCAAGGACGCTGCATGCATAGGCGAGGAACGCATCCTTCTCCCTGTACTGGAATAGCCCGGAGTTGACCTGGACGGTGACCCGGTTGAACCGGCTGATGCGGCGGATCTTCTCCTCGGCCCTGTGCCGGTTGACGGCCTGCCTGACCTTGTGCTCGAGTTCCCGGAACTGCGCGACAGGGTCGCCCCCCTTCTGGATGTAGAAGTCCGCACCGTTGTTGAGCGCCTGGATGACGACCTCCTCGCGCCCCCTCCCGGTGAAGATGATGAACGGGATGTCCCCGCACTTCTTCCTGACGTATTTGAGGATCTCGATCCCGTCCATCCCGGGCATCTGGAAGTCGGAGACGACTGCATCGTAGGGGGTGTCTTTCATTTTGCCAAGGGCAGACCGGGCTGAGAGCGCGGTATCGCAGGTGATATCGCGGGATCTCTCGAGAAATACCTTGCCCACCTCGAGAAGAGCAGGTTCGTCGTCGACGTAGAGGAGATGGATCACCGCTGCTGTGCACCCCTGCCTAATACCTGAATCTCTCCCCCTATCATATATGATTTCCGGGAGCGATCCGGGGGCGTTATCAGATAAAAACCACGTTTCCGTGCCATGTCCCAAAAAGAACTGGGATCCCGGTGGTCACCCTCCCGTGATCGGGGAATAGAGGATGAATGGCTGTTTTGCGAGCACAAAACCCGGTTGCGAGGAAAATGCGGGGATGGGGGATCCGGTCCCCTCCCGGCATGCGGCCGATTCGAATGTCCTCTCCCGGACCCGCCGGGCAGGGACGAAAAAGGGATCGCCGGGGGGAACTGTTCACCCGATGCGTGACCTGCCGGCCGGAAGGGGGCACCCCCTCAATCCTCCGCCTTTCCTTTCCCAGGGGAACATGCGTCTTTTGCCGCGAACACCGCTGCCTTCCTCGCCCTTCCGGAGAGGACGTCTCCGAGCCGCACGACCGGGACGAGGAAGAACCCTCTCTCCGTCCTGAACGTGACAGCCCTGCCTGATGCCGACCGCTTCGCGGATCCCGCCTGTTTTTCGCCGGAGAGGGAACGGAGGGGCCGGGCCTCCCCCTCGAGGACGGCGCAGAGGTCAAAGATCCGGATGCAGAACCCGCCAGCATCCCCCTCTGTCCGGACGACGAGCAGGTCTCCCCGCAGGAAGAGCCTGCCGCACTTCCCGAATGGCGACGCCCGCACTTCCCTCACCTTCCACCGGGCCGGCCCGGCCCTTTCTGCCGGGTGGCTTCCTGCATGCGAGGGTCCGAAAGGACTATTTCCGGTCCTGCCTGAACTCCGGGCCGGGCTCTTTTCGGCGGAGATACCTGCAGGGGCGGAAGCGTTCGTACCGGCGGTATCCTCCACTCTGCCGGAAGGGTCTGCCCCGGCGGATCTGTCCCTGCCTGCGGAAAGACTGCTGCCTGCCGATCCCGCGATCGTTTCGTTCACCTTTTCGTTCACCTTTTTTCCGGAATATGCCATGTCCTGCACTCCTGCCCCCCCGCTGCGGGGTCATATCCCGTCGGGACGCCCGCGGGGATAGAGTTGATGGCATGGGAAAGCCCTGTTCACCCGGCGGGCCCCGATCCCCGGACGGGACCTTCTGGAGCAAAAAGATGTACCCCGGAAGCAATTCCCTGCGGGAGAGCAGGGTTTCCTCCGGCCCGGCTTTCCGGCACGTCTATCTCCCTGCACAACCGACCTTTTACCATGGAGCTCCCGTCACTGCTCTCGTTTTCGTCCCGGAGGGCTGCCGGCATCCTCTCGGGACCGCTTGTCTTCCTCGCAGTCCTCGTCCTCGGGTCCGGCACCCTGCCAGGGGGAGCGCTGGTTGTCGCCGGGGGCACGCTCTGGATCGTTTTCTGGTGGGTGACGGGAGCGCTCCCGATTGCTGCAACCTCGCTCCTCCCGATCGTCCTCTTCCCCCTGTTTGGCGCCCTTGACACCGGCACGGTGACCGCGGAATACGGGAACCCCATCGTCTTCCTCTTCATCGGCGGGTTCCTGATCGCGATAGCGATCGAGAAGTGGAACCTCCACACCCGGATCGCCCTCACGATCGTCAGCCTGATCGGGACGAGCGAGAGGAAGATCATCGGCGGGTTCCTCGCCGCGACCGCGTTCATGTCGGCATGGATCAGCAACTCGGCCACCGCCCTGATGATGCTGCCCGTTGCAGCCGCCGTGACGACCCGCATCTCCGGCGACGCCCCCGGGAACGGGGATTTCCGGACGGCGCTGATGCTCGCGGTCGCGTACGGGGCATCCATCGGGGGGATTGCCACCCTCATCGGTTCCCCGCCGAACATGATCATGGCAGGGATGTACGCGACATTCTCGGGGACGAGGATCACGTTCCTCCAGTGGTCGGCGCTTGCTGCACCGGTAGCCATCGTCCTGCTCCTGTTTGCCTGGTTCTATCTCGTCTACGTTGCCTTTCCCCGCACCGGGAAGAAGGAGACGTCCGGGATCCCTGACCAGGTCCGGGAACTCGGCCCGCTCTCCCCGGAGGAGCGGCGGGTGCTCGGCGTCTTCTCCCTGACAGTCGTCCTCTGGATCACCCGGACGCTCTGGGGCCCCTTCCTGCCGATGGTCAATGACGCAGGAATCGCCGTATTCGGTGCACTCCTCCTCTTCATCCTGCCCGCCGGAAATCCGGGGAGCGGCGGGCGGATCCTTTCCTGGGAGGACGCCGTCCGCCTCCCGTGGAGCATCGTCCTCCTCTTCGGCTGCGGGTTTGCGATCGCCAAGGGGTTCGAGGCGACCGGCCTGGCGACCCGGATCGCAGAGCGGCTCGAACTCCTCTCCGGAATAAACCCGCTCCTGCTCCTCCTCGTCATCGTTGTCGTGGTCATCTTCCTGACGGAAGTGACCTCGAACACGGCAACTGCCACGATCTTCATGCCGGTTGCCGCCGCCCTCGCGATGGCGTCGGGAACAGACCCCCTCCCCCTGATGGCAGGAGCTGCCCTTGCCGCCTCGCTCGCCTTCATGCTCCCGGTCGGGACACCGCCGAACGCGATCGTGTACGGGACGGGGTACGTCTCCATGCGCCAGATGGTCCGGGTCGGGCTCTGGATGAACCTTGCGGGCATCGCCGTCCTGATGGCCTGCATCCCGCTGCTTGCCGGCTGAGTCGGGGATAAGGCGGGAGCGTAGAGAGGCACAGAGGGGGTGAGGGCTTCCCGCACGCTCCACCCATTCCTGGAGAGGGGGAGCCACGGGGAGACGAGACCTACATCCTCTCCGGCAGGGTCTTTTTATGGAGAACCACCGTGAGAGCGCAAAAAGCCAGCGAGAAGACCACGAGTGCCGCAAAGTCCACCCAGACAGGGAAGAAGTGGTCCCCGGAGAACGAGTACCGGACGAGGTCTGTGCAGTACGTCAGCGGGGAGAGGACCGAAAGGGCGAGGCCGGCGGGCGGCATCTGCTCCAGCGGGAGGAAGATGCCCGAGATGAAGACGAGCGGGAACTTGACGAGTGCCGAGAGCATCATGATGTTCGAGGGGGTGTTCGTCGGGGGCACCGCAAGCAGCATCCCGACAGCAGAGAAGCAGAGAGAGGCAATCACGATCGCGGCAAGGAGTATCGCTCCGTGGAGGAGCGGGACGCCAAGCGCAAGCCCGATGAAGACGGTGACGAGCGAGACCCCTACCCCGAAGAGGAACGACGCGATCATGTCGCCGAAGACAATTGTCCCGACCGTCACGGGGCATGATACCAGCCGCTCGAGGGTCTTTGCCTGCCCCTCCCACGGGAAGATGGCGGGGGAGACTGCAGTCGCCGTGAAGAAGAGTGTCATCCCGACAAGGCCGGAGACGAGGAACGGGAGCGGGAGCCCGCGGCCCCCCATCAGGAAGGAGAGGAAGAGGAAGACCGGCATGAAGATCCCGAAGATGAGGACCGGGCCCTTCATGTAGTAGATCCGGATGTCCTTCTTTGCAATCGCGAGGGCCCGCCGCGCCTGGGCGGAGAACCCGGCCGGGTTCATGGCGGCTCCTCCCGGGTCAGGCGGAGGAAGGCATCGTCGAGGGTGGGGGCAGGCGTGTTCAGGGTGATGATCTCGGCACCAATCTCCCTGCTGAACGCAACGAGCGCCCGGATGGCTGCATCCCGGTTCTCTGCCGTGAGCTGCCACTTGTCACCCGTCCGTTCCGCACCGAGCACGCCTTCGAGCCTCCCGAGGGCGCCGGCAGGCACCTCGCGGTCGAAGCTCACCTCGATCTTGTGCACCCGCCCGATTGCTGCCTTGAGTCTCTCGGGCGCGTCGATGGCAACCATCTTTCCTGCCCGGATGATCCCGACCCGGTGGCAGAGCCGGTTGGCCTCCTCCATGTTGTGCGTCGTCAGAAAGATGGTGGTACCGTTCCGGTTCAAATCACGGAGCAGGGAGAGGATCATCCGGGTGCTCCCGACATCGAGCCCGCCGGTGGGCTCGTCGAGGAAGAGGAGGCGGGGGTCGTGGACCAGTGCCATCGCGAGGATGAGCCGCTGCTTCATCCCCTTCGAGTATGCCGCAACCTTCTGGTCCTTCCGGGGGAGGAGCCCCACCATGTCGAGCAGCCCGGATGCCCGTTCCCCTGCCAGGTCCCGGGGCACACCGTAGAGCTCTGCCATCAGCATCATGTTCTGCCATGCCGAAAGGTCCGTGTACGCGTTCGATGTCTCCGGCACGACCCCGAACTCCTGCTTTGCCTGGAGCGGCCTGGAGCAGATATCGTGGCCGAGGATTGTTGCAGTTCCGGCATCCGGCGGGATGACCCCGGTCAGCATCCGCGTCGTGGTCGTCTTTCCCGCCCCGTTCGGGCCGAGGAACCCGAAGATCTCTTTTTCCCGCACCTCGAACGAGACATGGTCCACTGCAACTGTCTTTCCAAACACCTTCGTCAGGCCGGATGCCCGGATAGCAACGCTCATTCTCTATTCATCCCCTTTCAGTCTCCCCTGGTTCTCTCCGCCGGACGGGGGGTATCCGGCACCTGTTCTCTCCCTTCAATCCTCTTTTTCCGTGCAGGCAGCCGGTCCCCAAACGATGTTCTCATCCCTGCACGGTCACGAAACGTCTCTCCTGGTCCGGCCGGTCCCGTGCAGTGGCATGTACAGACCCTCTTTTTCTCCCCCTGGAGAACGCACATTGTTTTTCCCCCCGGGGGCCCCATTGATATTTTCAGGATAGTACTAAAAATACCCACCCCACCGTATTGAAGTGACGATGTGCGACGATGGTGGCTCCCCCTGCACCTGGGCCTCCGGCGGGATCCCTGCCACCCTTTCGAAGAAATGGGCACTCCCCGTCATCAACAGGCCCGGGGTGGCAGGAAGGCTCCGGTTCAGCGACCTCCCCTCCTATTTCGGGGGGGACCAGCCCGGGGACGCTCTTGGAGACCCTAAAAGAACTCCCGGGAGAGGGCCTGGCCGGGCGGGTGTCCTTCGCCGGGATCCCTTCCCGCGTGGAGTTCTTCCTCGCCGGGGACGGGGCAGAGCTCCGGCGTGCCATTCTCCCCCTTCCCCGGGGGGCACCGGACCGCGGTTCCCGGGAAAGGAAAGACCGGTGCGGGGATGCCTGCAGGTCCCGGACCTTCCCCCCGGAGGGCCTGCCGTGCAGGCGAAAACGCGGGAAGGACCCCTGCCCTCCGTCCCGGGATCCGGGATCGTCCTGGCCGGAGAACGTGCGTTCCACAGGAAATATATACTCGGGCGGACTTCTCTGGTCTTGAACATTTCCCTGCAGGAGACAGCCCCCTATGTCAGCCGCAGACCTGGTAGACTCCGAACGGACCTACAGGAGTCTTCGCGAACGATACGCCTCCGGTGAACTCTCCCTCGGGCAATTCCAGGAAGAGGCCGGAAAACTCTCTGTCATGAACGATGCAGGGACATGGTGGCGGATCCAGCCCTCCGACGGGTCGTTTGTGCGCCAGGACGGGTCTTGCTGGATACCGGGTGACCCTTTCCCGAAATCTGCCACGGATGCGGGGGGCACCTCCCAGCCGGCGAGAAACTTCGCAGAGGCCGAACGGACTTACAGGGGTCTTCGCGAACGATACGCCTCCGGTGAACTCTCCCTCGGGCGATTCCAGGAAGAGGCGGAAAACTCTCTGTCATGGACGCTGATGGGACCATCTGGCGGATCCAGCCCTCCGACGGGTCGTTTGTGCGCCAGGACGGGTCCCCCGGGGAACCTGCTGCAAAATCACCGCCGGTTGCACGGGCATCACCGCCCGCCGGAGAAGGCCTTGCGACGGTCAGGCTCCTCAAAGCCCTCGCCCTCGGGATGAAGAAGGGCTTTGTCCGGAGCATTCCCCTGATGGTCGTCAGCATGGCGGCCATAGGGGGGATCCATACCCTGCTCGTCCTGTTCGTGAAGAAGGGGGCGCAAACCGGAAACCCCCATCCCCTTGTCGCATCGATCCTCATCCTCCCCGGGCACGAGGCTGCCGGGATGCTCTTCTGGGGACTCCTCATCGGGCTTTCCATCTCCTTCATCACGAAGGTCAGGCACGGCCAGCTTTCGGGAACGTTGCAGAAAGTGGTGACGACCCCGGGGTTTATCCGGCAGTCATTCGACCGGACGGGATTCCTGGGCCTGCTCCTCTTTCTCCTCGGATCGGCCATCGCCCTCCTCTTTGCCGGGATCATCGCAAACGTCCTCGTCAGTCTCCAGTGCATCCTCTTCTGCGCGAATACACTCGTTGCCCAGAGGGAGAGCCTGCTCGCCTTTTTTCTCCAGGCGATGGGGTCGGATATCGCGAGGGGTCTCCACGTGCCGGCAGGGCCCGCGGAGTACCCGACGTGGTTCTCAACGGCAGGGATCACGGGGGTTGCCGGGGGGTTCCTCGTCTCTCTGGTCGTCTCTTCAGGACAGTTCATCGTGCCGATACTCCTTGCAATCTGCGTCTTCTCCGGACTTTTCATGGCGATGCTCTATTCTGCGAAGAAAGGCCGGAACGCTGCGGCGGGGGGGCTGAGACGATGGGGATCGGGAAGAGAAGTGCCTGGCTGGCATTCGCCATCCTTGTCTTCTGTTCACTTTACATTCCGGCCACTGGCGCATCAGGTGGAGATGACATTTCAAAATGGATCCTCACAACGCAGGATATTCAAAGACTCATGCCGGGATGGGACGTACATCAGGATGCGAGGTATGGAAACGTTGTGGGCTATCTCGTGGAAGGGATGTACCCCTGGACATCCACATATTTCATCCAGGATGATCCCCTGCTTTCAGATTGCCAGGTGATTTCGAATAAATGGAATGCGTACCTGTACCCTGATGACAATTATCCTACTCAGATTGTCATTGGTGATGCTATTTACAGTATTGAACCACCCCCCGTTCAGCAGGTAGTAATTGATTACACGGTATTCAGTTACTGGAATAATCCCCGGCGGGATTCTGCAATGGATACGATCCGGGCTTCAATGCCATTTCACCAGAAGTACGGTCCCGCAAAATCGATTGACGTGGGAAATGCAGAACTGGCTTATATCACGCCAAAATCGGATCGTGCAACCGGAAACGTTTACCATATTGAATTCTGTAAAGGCTACGTTTACGCAACAGTAAACCTGCAGATCTCAGAAGATCCCAAAGGAGAGGCTCTTTCTCTGCGAATTGCCGAAGAACTGGAGAAGAAGATCCCAGCCGCGGGCAGCGATACCTCCCGTCCGCCTCCCGGGACACAGGTACAGACTGCACCGGACATCCTCTCCGCTGCGTTCTCTGCCACTCCATTATCAGGGGAGAGTCCCCTGACTGTCCACTTTACCGATAAATCGACGGGACATCCTGTGAAATGGAAATGGGATTTTGGTGATGGATATACCTCAACTTCCCAGAACCCGGTTCATACCTATACTGCCCTCGAGGACATCCTCGGGACACCGGACCATTTCACGGTAGCATTAACCGTATGGGATGCCCAATCTTCGGACGTCGCAACGAAGGTCAACTACATCACCGTCTACCCGGCAATCTCCGCGGGAGGTACTGCTCGCCCCGTGAATCCTTCAGTTCCCGCAGAGCCGCCCCGGGCGTCCTTTTCGGCATCTCCTGCAACCGGTACTGCTCCCTTGCGGGTATACTTCTCCGACACGTCAACCGGGACGATCAGCTCGTGGCTCTGGGACTTTGGCGACGGGTACAGGTCGGAGGTTTCCAGCCCCAGTCACACCTTCAAAGAACCCGGGACCTATACCGTCCGGTTGACCGTGAGCGGGGCAGGACTTTCTGATACGGCGAGGAAGACGATCACTGTACATGCCGTGACCGGGGGGACGGCCGGGGTTACGGAAGGGCCCATATCCCCCGTCGGAGGCAGCGATACCTCCCGTCCGCCGCCCGGGACAGGTGACGGCGGCTCTCTCTCCCCGGAGGAGATCGGGGGCGGCGTTGCTGCCGCAGTCGCCGGTGCAGTCGGGGGGCTGGTTGCCCTCGGGAGCGGTGCCCTGTCCGGGATCCTCCCCGGGATGCGCCCGCCGCCGGGGATCTCCCCGGATGACCTTCGCAATCTCCAGGAGGAGTACCAGAACCTCATGGACACCCTTGCAACCGAGAGGGCGAATAGGGATGCATGGGCCCGTGAAGGCAAAGACGCCGGGCGTGACGGGATGATCGCCATGCTCGAGGAGGAGGCCCGGCGCCGCCGCGAGGAACTGGAGCGGCTTGGTGCCGTCCCTGACTACGAGGGGAAGGTGAAGGGGCCGGTCGGACCGGGGGCCGATGAGAGAGATATACTCGATCTTGAGCACCAGCTTGACGTACTCTCGGCCCATGCCTGGTCATCCCGGGCAGACCTCGACCGTATCGAGAGCATCTGGCAGAAATTTTTGGAATTGCAGTCTCTCAGGCAGAAGTCCGGGGAAGACGCGGTGAAATGGTATACCGGTCTTGGAGCCGGCCTGAAAGGGACTGCTGATGACCTGACCTCCGGGGTGTTGCTGATGGGGTATCCCGAGGCAATGGCTAAGGCCATTGGAGAGGCGCAACCCAGGACTCTGCAAGAGCTGTACTCGGCGATGCTCGTTGGAATCGGACGGCAAACGGGAGAACTGATCAATCCCGTCAATCTTGTGCCCTATCACGAGGTCAATACCTTTTACCAGTGGTACAAGGGAGAGATAGACCTTTCCTGGGACCAGGTTGCAGGGCTTGGCGGCTCGACGATACTCAAGACGGCCGGTCTTGATGCAATGGGAAAAGGTGCCCTATCGCTCATGACAAAGACGACCCCACCACCTCCCCTTTCCGTCTCGCAACAGCTTGACATCGAGCTGTTAAAAAAGTTCGAGGCTGCGTATAAGGAGAGCGCGTCTCCCGGAGCCCTCCAGGCTCTCAAAAAGACCATGGAGAGTGGCCCTGACGGCATGGTTGTGGCAATCGGAGAGGCCAGGAAGAACCCCTCTCTCCTCGATGCAATCAATAAAACTCCCGAAATCCAGAAAGCCCTTGTGGAACTGGATGCAAAGGCCCATGCCGGTGGAAAGAGTGAACTTGCCTCCTCCCTCGCAAAGCAGGAAGGGGTCTCCCCTGACTCGATTTATGTCCACGACTACACCGGGCACAAGGGAGCAACAAAACTTCCCCACGACCATGATGCAACCGCCTACCGGTACATCCCCCAGGGGTCCGAACCTCCACCCCACACGACTGCCGGGTTCGATTCCACTACGTTTTCTCCCCGGGGACAGCTCGTTGGAGATGGCAAGCACTACTATGATTTCAAGGAGCATACGGTCAAGCCCATTGAACCGGGCCAGTATTACGAGAGCTCGGTTCCCCTCTCCGACCAGCAGGCTGCCTATAACAGGGGATATGCGAATGCTGCAGGGACAAAACTGAAACCCGATTACGTGGGGAAGATCACGGAGTCCAACGTCACCTCCCACCAGCATCCCGAGGCATACATCGAGGGAGATTATTCCGCAAAACAGTACAAGGTTGATAACCCCCTCAACCGTGCAATAGAGAATCAGGCAAAGGCTTCCACTGGCGATTCCAGGGCTGGTGTCCAGGCTCTCGCAGACGTGGACAGGGCCATCTATGAACAGGCAAAGACCATCCGGAAAGCCAGCGAGCATGGCACCCTTCAGAATTTACCGGAACCTGCCCTGCAGCGAGTCAACCTGGTTCAGAATATTCTCACGAGTGAGAAGTCAATTTCAGATAAAATCTCTGATTTACAGAAGGTGGGACTGACTCTGGAAGATGTGGGCCAGATGCTGAAAGATCTCCATTTATGAGGTATTTATGAGCGAAAAGCATGTTTCCGGAACAGGGGGCAGGATGATTATTCCAAGGCAGTACCTGGGGCCGCTGTTTACGTACCTGGGTGTATCTCCCGGCCCCCTTTTTGATTTCTTCTCCCTCGGCACGGTATCTGATGCCGGCGACACAGACAGGGCAGTTGCCTGGTGGAACGCAAAGCATGGGGAAGAGCAGGAGCGCTACCGTGCAGCAATCAGGGCAATGGCAAACCCGGATATCATCACCCGCCTGGTCTCTGTCCAGTACTTTGACCAGGCATATGTCCTGGACCTCTTTTCCCTGGAAAGAAACAATGGGGACACTGTATGTTCCCTCTCGCTCTCCGGGGATGGAGACGGCGTGGTCTGCGATGATTCCAGGGGCAGAGCAGACTATATCAATGCGGGAATCGGTTTTCTCCAGACCGGCGAACTGGCACGGGATCTTTCGAACGCTGCCCTTGTCACCGGGAGGGATTCCTTCCTTGCACTGGCAGGCATCATTGATTTCCTGCAGAACGCAAAATACTCGCAGGCTCTCAGTCGGTCTGAACCATCTCATGCGATCCCATCTGGCGACCTGAAAAGGTTCCTTGCCGGGTTCGAGGGGACCAGGGACACCCGCTGGCTTACGTCCCTTGTCCTCTCCACCTTCCCCTACAACCCTGCTCTCTGCAGGGAACTTGACTGGACACAGGCACTCGCCAGCCTCAAAGACCTCGGATTCATCCTCTCCTCCCCCGGTGCAGGGACGATCGAACTGACAGAGTCTGGTCTTGACTTCTGCTGTGCGATTGCCCGCTCAGCAAAGAGGCTCGCTATCACTACGGTCAGGAATGATGACCGGGGCAGGATCCACCTGAACAACTGCCTTATTGTCAGGACGTGGAACAGGGTCTGGGCAGTATCTGCCGGCCCGTCACCAGGGCAGGTGTCTCTCGCGACGCTTGAACCGGTCACCCTCTTCCGGCTCCTTGACGAGGTCATCCTGCCATGGCAGGGGACTCCGGGTCTTTCTCCTGGAGGGACACGGGTTCCTGCCGGGGAGGTGCCGGAAGTGTCCGGTCACATCCAGGAGCCGGGCACATGCCCATCCTGCGGGGCCACCCTCCCCGCCGGTGCAAGGTTCTGCCGGAAATGCGGGACACCCGTGCAGCCTGCCGGGAACAGGAGATGAGGTGAGACGATGGGAGAGATGGTCTTTTGCACGCAATGCGGGGCAAAGATCCCTGACGATACACAATTCTGCCCAAAATGCGGGGCGGCGCAGGAGGTCGTGACCCCGCATGCGGTCCCGTCACGGCAGGAGGTGACGCAGCCAAAGACTCCGCCGTCTCCTCCGCAGGGCAGGGTACCTGCTCCCCCGGCGTCTCCGCCACCTCCGCAACCGTCCCGGCCATCCGCTCCGCCGGAGACTTCCCCGCCCCTCCAACCGCCTTCCCCTCCACCACCCCTCTCATCCGGCGGGGCTTCTCCCCACTCTCCTCTTCCCCCGCACGCTCCTCCGCCTGCTGCACCGCCAGTGACTGCTCCGCCTCATTCGCAATCGTCTCCTCCGCCTCCTACCTACCCGCCCGCTGCACCCCAGCCACAGGCGCCCTCCTCCCGGGGGAGTCCCGTCCCCTGGAGGGTCATTGGTGCTGCTGCAATCCTTCTCCTCGTCGCTGCAGGGATATACATCGTCCTTACGGCAGTCCCCGTGTCCGTTCCCCTCCCCGTTGTCCCTGCCACAACCGTCACACCGGCAGGCAAAGTCCCTCCCTCCCTCGAACCCGGCCCGACCGCAACCGTCCCTCCCGGGACGGAAGTGTACATCCAGGTCAGCAAGGACCCGACCAGTGGTGCGATCACGTTCCTCTTCTCAGGGGGCCCGGGCCAGAAGGTCGTCCGGTCCATCGACGTGAACGTGATCCGGGAGGACGGGTCCGTTCTCCGGGGAACGCTGAAACCGGTCATCAACGACGAGGCAGTCCTGCAGGGGACATGGGGAGGCACCGACCGCGTGCAGGTCATGGTCACGTACCTCTCGGGGAGTTCCTACACGATCGTCGACCGGCAGCTGAAGAGATCGGTATAATCTCTTCGGAAAACCTTTCTCTTCGCCCCTCCCCCTTTCCCACCGGGCCTCATCCTCTTTTCCTTCGGATCGGCCATCGCCCTCCTCTTTGCCGGGATCATCGCAAACGTCCCTTGTTTTCCTGGATGTCGCTGTAAAAGATGGAAATATTGGAAAATACACGTGTGGAAAAAAAAAGGAGGTGCCGAACCCTACCGGGGGGTTCCGCACCCCGGGCTGCGGCGATCTTGCTCCTGATGTGGTCGTCAACAGTCTGCATCACTTCCTTTGCTTCCACCCCGCTGATCTCTACGTAGTGTGACCAGGCACTTGACCGACCTGACCAGTCCGCCAACCCGTTGTTGTCATTTGCCCATACTCCGTTCCCGTGGTAGGACTCAAACGTCATGGTGTCACAGTCAGCACGGACTAACCCACGTCCATTAGTGAGTTTCATGTATTCCCGCATGGTTCTTCCCCAGCCACACATGCTACTTATCATTAGGGTTTCAATCCTTGTTTTCCGGGCTGGCGGTCTGAAAAGTGAGTAATTTCTTCAGGAGAGTTGTTCTTTACCAGATTGCAGTCCTTGTTTTTGTGGAACGCCCTGTGCAACATGAACATCTTCCCGTTCATGATTGAATGGGAAGATATTATTGCAGTCCTTGTTTTTGTGGAACGCCCTGTGCAACCATATTGTGTGCCTGTGTATTTCTCATAGCAGCAGTTGCAGTCCTTGTTTTTGTGGAACGCCCTGTGCAACGGCACAAGGGGCTCACCCAGCTTGAAACCGGCGAGTAGTTGCAGTCCTTGTTTTTGTGGAACGCCCTGTGCAACGTATCCCGGTTGTGAGGACCGGCTGGCCGACGATGTGTGTTGCAGTCCTTGTTTTTGTGGAACGCCCTGTGCAACGGAGCAACTACACCAACAGTTACATTTGTTTCTACTGGTTGCAGTCCTTGTTTTTGTGGAACGCCCTGTGCAACTGAGAAGGCGCGAGTGGTAGTCTATTATACTACTCGCGTTGCAGTCCTTGTTTTTGTGGAACGCCCTGTGCAACCTTCCATCTTACGCCGCAATTGGCGCGGGGGTTCCAAGTTGCAGTCCTTGTTTTTGTGGAACGCCCTGTGCAACTATATTTTTCATTTTTTTTTTTCTCGCGAACTAATCTGTTGCAGTCCTTGTTTTTGTGGAACGCCCTGTGCAACTGTATGGGTATACCATACGAGTACGTTGAGCTGCTCGGTTGCAGTCCTTGTTTTTGTGGAACGCCCTGTGCAACCTGTTCATGATCCTGCATGGGTTTCTCATGTCGAAGTTACAGTCCTTGTTTTTGTGGAACGCCCTGTGCAACCATCCAAATTGCAGATGCACCATAATTCCCAGGTACAGTTGCAGTCCTTGTTTTTGTGGAACGCCCTGTGCAACCGTGCCATCCAGTCCCGGACATATTCCGGGACCTCCAATGTTGCAGTCCTTGTTTTTGTGGAACGCCCTGTGCAACTGAAGAAAAGAGTAAGAAGGATGATGAAGAAGATCGAGTTGCAGTCCTTGTTTTTGTGGAACGCCCTGTGCAACTCTGAGTAGTTCGCAGCCTTTCTTGCATGGCATCTCAGTTGCAGTCCTTGTTTTTGTGGAACGCCCTGTGCAACCACAGCAACCAAGTTCAGGTCTATAAGAAAGGCCGGAACGTTGCAGTCCTTGTTTTTGTGGAACGCCCTGTGCAACATTCTGGCCGAAAAAATCTCCAGAAAACTGGAGATATGTTGCAGTCCTTGTTTTTGTGGAACGCCCTGTGCAACTGACATCTAGACTGAAGAAGGTACCTGAAGGAAAGAGTTGCAGTCCTTGTTTTTGTGGAACGCCCTGTGCAACTGAATTGTTCACTGCACCATGTGGGGATAAGTTCCCGTTGCAGTCCTTGTTTTTGTGGAACGCCCTGTGCAACGGCTGCTCGTTCGGTGAGGCATACGACCAGTGGTCGTTGCAGTCCTTGTTTTTGTGGAACGCCCTGTGCAACCTTGTTCCCGACTGAGTCGGGAACAGGGCCCTCCAAGTTGCAGTCCTTGTTTTTGTGGAACGCCCTGTGCAACACTACCTTGGATGCCACCTCAATTTTTGGGGGTATTAAGTTGCAGTCCTTGTTTTTGTGGAACGCCCTGTGCAACCATTGTTCCTCGCAATGTTTACCACAGTGAACCTCCGTTGCAGTCCTTGTTTTTGTGGAACGCCCTGTGCAACAGGGGGTTCACGAGAGAACCTCCTCTCCTGGAGGATGTTGCAGTCCTTGTTTTTGTGGAACGCCCTGTGCAACAGATCTGCAGGGAAAACTGCAGATTCTACAGGCATGAGGTTGCAGTCCTTGTTTTTGTGGAACGCCCTGTGCAACAAGTTATTGCTGAAGGGGGTCCCCTCACGGAAGAAAGTTGCAGTCCTTGTTTTTGTGGAACGCCCTGTGCAACGGAAGGGAGACGCACGGCCCATATGGGCCGTGGACGTTGCAGTCCTTGTTTTTGTGGAACGCCCTGTGCAACATCTCACATGTGTGGGACCCGGAAGGCATAGTTGCAGAGTTGCAGTCCTTGTTTTTGTGGAACGCCCTGTGCAACACTGATAGCAAGGACTGCAACAGTCAGGAATTAGATGTTGCAGTCCTTGTTTTTGTGGAACGCCCTGTGCAACAATGGATGCGCTCATAAGGATAGCCACCGTAGTGGTGGCTGTTGCAGTCCTTGTTTTTGTGGAACGCCCTGTGCAACAGACAATTGAAAAAATCTTGGAGTTAATCCAAGATACAGTTGCAGTCCTTGTTTTTGTGGAACGCCCTGTGCAACTAGACCGAGAGGGAGGGGGGGGGCAATAGCCTCTCCCCGTTGCAGTCCTTGTTTTTGTGGAACGCCCTGTGCAACGTCGGCGAGAAGTGGGAGATAGTCCCACTTCGTAAAGTTGCAGTCCTTGTTTTTGTGGAACGCCCTGTGCAACCGTTCAGGGCCGAGACGTACGTGGACTACGACGATGTCGTTGCAGTCCTTGTTTTTGTGGAACGCCCTGTGCAACGAAGATCCGCCTGGAATTAAATGAGTGGGATACCCAGGGTTGCAGTCCTTGTTTTTGTGGAACGCCCTGTGCAACCGGAACGCACAATTGCAGATGTTGAAACAAACATCTGGTTGCAGTCCTTGTTTTTGTGGAACGCCCTGTGCAACAGCGGAAAATTTGCTCCTTTTCACAAAATACTCCCGATTACCCCCATCTTTCCGCAACCTTTATCATC
>JGI11944J13513_1000746_pt1 | contig 29447 bp, 14 predicted proteins | sample TerdegcoTASludge_FD_13513 | JGI IMG/M metagenome (IMG submission 13513) | reverse complement strand
CATCAACACCCGTAAGAAGCGCAGTGGTAATCTCTTGATATGAATCAATCACATTGTACCCGTTAATTGCAAGTAAATCTGCAAATTCGGTCAAGTTAGAAAGGCCGGTCGTAGAAGTGTAATCATTCTTATGGTAGCGGTCAATTAAAACGGTTTTTCCAATGCTCTGAACAACATCTATTAACGCTGTCTGGACATTATCTGATGGCTCATCCTCCAAAGGAGCTTCAAGAACTGCATAAATTGTATGAGTTCCACTTGTCATTGGAGTCCATGAAACCGAACTTGTGACAATAGCACCCGCAGGAACATCAACAGTATTTGTTCCAATAAGAGTTCCCCCTGCATTTGGGTCACCATCATAGAAATAGAGTGTTAACCCAGAGAATGAATATAAACCACTATTCGTTAATGTCGCAGTAAGAGTTGTCAACTTTCCAGGAAGTACGGTCTTTGGTGAATAAGAAAGACCTGCTACCTTCAGGTCGATATCTGTAGAAGGTGTCCATATAGGAGAAGTTATTGCAATATCACCATCCTGTTCCACAATTTTCAGATAGAACCATTTTTCACCACCAGAGAAATTGTAGTCATAGCTTCCTGAGTAACTCTGAGAATTAATGGGGACTTCATAGATAACCTGACCACCTTTTGTTACTATCTGAATAGTGCTAATAATATCTGTAGAATCAGGGTCGTTAACTTCAAGAGTAAAATGTATCGTTTCACCACTTGCAACAGGTATGGTTGAACCCATCCAGTAATCATTGGCAAGGAATGAAACCTTGAGGTTTCTGTCCTCAGTACTATAAGTTCTCATCAACATTAGTGCATCAATGACATCCTGCTTTGTTAGATTGTTTGCAACAATACCTGTGAGGTTATTTGGAGGATATCCCCAATTCGCTGCATGGTTGTCTTGACCGTTTGTTGCTCCCACATGCCAACCTTTATCAAGAGCATAAATGTATGCTTCTTCAAGACGTGCATAAGCATATGGTGGCGAACCATTACCCACTTCTTGAAAAATTATTTTTTTATCAATATCACTATCATATGTAAAACCAAGAAAATCATCAAGAGTAAATGGATGGTTGAATTGAGCAAACACATTATCAGGCTGTGTCTTAAGCCAAGAATAAAATTCGGGAATAGTATCATAGTTTGCGTCATTTCTGCTAACAAAAGTATTAGATTCATAAACATTTATATGACCATCTGATGTATGTGTGTACTCAAATCCACGTAAACCGACAAAAACACCATCCTGAGTAAATGCATTAGCTTGTGTAAGAGTGTCTGCCCACTCTGTAGCGTTAAGCGAGTTAGAGTGGTCAGTAATTGCAAGAAAATCTATATTTGCAGTATCTCTTGCATAAGCAAAAGCATCGTATGGAGTTAAAGTCCCATCTGAATAAGAAGTATGAGAGTGTGGATCACCAAAATAATGGTTAGGTGTTGTCAGTTGTTCTATGATGGTAAAATACCATTGCAATGTCTTTAAATTACCAGCGTTATCGCTTACTCCAACCTCAACATTATGCTTGCCTAAGGTTAAGTTGCTTGAAGGAGTATATGTAAGCCCTGTTGAAGTGATAGTTGCTTGCGATGTTAAATCGACATTATCCAACTTTAAATATACTGAATCTATATTAATTCCGCTATCATCGTCTGTATATAAAGCAGAAATTTCAGGACGCAATTCATAAGTTACAGAGAACCTATAAGGCTTAACACTGTAGATAATAGGTGGAACTCCATCACCAGAGACAGAGGGACCTGACTTTGCAGAAGTTGGACTTCCTGTTGCATTGAGTCCGTTTGCATCCTTTGCCTCAAAGTAGTAAGTATAGTCAGATCCTGCTGAAAGAGTTGTGGAGTAAGTATAAAGTTTTCCATCTGAGTAAGTTGTATCTGATGGGTCAACTTCGATCATTGTAAATGGGCTTCCAGAAATCTCAACTGAAGACTTAAGAATGTGAACTTTTGGATAACCTGAAAGTGGTGCGTCATTATCAGCGTCGGTATATTTCACTCTATAGACAAATGTTGTCGATGGACTACCTGATGATGGCTCAACACCATCACTTTCATAACCTACTTCCCCTGTCCAATCAAGAGTAGGCGCAGCATTTCCTGACACATTTAGTGTAACTCCCGAAGTAACATTACCTGCTGTTACACTATTGACGGTTGTAGAACCAGCATAAGGTACGTTTGTTGATGGTTCCCATAACTCTAAAGTATAAGGTCCACCAGCTGGAACTCCAATCTTAAAGTATCCAGAAGTTGAAGAATATCCTTCATTAACATTGTTGTTCTCAGTCAAATAAATTCCAACAATAGTAGTTCCACTTTTAACCACAACAACTTTATTTTCTGCAGGACTCCCACCAATATACGCCGTCCCTTCAATCCAACCACCAAGTGTGCCTGAGCCAGATGATACCATATTAAGAGGTGTAATTTCTACTGAATTTGAGTCCCGATTAGATGAACCCTCTCTTACTCTTGCAACATAATAGATATTCTTATTCCAATCGAAATTAATATTGGCTGTAATACTTGTTTTATTTACTTTCGTAACAATCCAACCTGACCAATTTCCACTTCCATCGGTAGTAATAGGCCATGAGCTAGCCCAAGCAGTGCCATCATAGCCCCAGGAATAAGGGGTTGTTCCTACATTGGCCCACCATATTGCGTATATTAAATCTGGTGAGGGATATAAAGGAGACATAAATCCAACTCTACTTTTAATTTGGTATATTGTATTAGGGCTGCCTCCTGTTGCTCTAACAAAAACTGCAATCGGTGTTCCATTACCAGGAGTTGAAGTACTAGTGGTGCAATCTATAGGAATATAAGTTGAAATTGTTTCAACGCTAACCGCCACAGCAGCTTGTACACTTTGCCCAAAAGGTAAAATAAGGTTCATTACCATCACAAGTGTAATAAGTAGTAAAAACAATTTCTTTTGCATTTTAACCTCCTACCATAAATTATGTTATATATAAAAAATGAACCTTTAAAATTAAAAAAGATAGTAAGACAGAAGAACTATATATCACTTGGGTTTTAGAACCCTTAAAGGAGTCTGTTCTTCTCCTTTTAAAGCCATGACAAGTTGGTTGGATTAATAAATCCTTGTCAAACTGGAAGATAGGCATTAAAGGGCCACCTGCCTTACCATCATTAAATGTTTAACTATAAGGGTATTTGTATGTATGAAGTATTTGTAAGGATTGATGTTAGTAAAAACTTTTTTAATGTATCTATTGTTAATAGAATAAATTGGTTTAAAATTAGATTTTGAATTTTTATATGCCTTAGAAAAAATTAAAACATAAAAAAATAACATTTCATAGTTATTATATAATATCTAAATTTTGTTATCAAGTAATTGTATTGAGATTATTAAAAGACCCTCTATTTTGTCATTATCGTATAAACGGGAATCCAGTATTTCCATCGGTAATATAGATTCCTGCTTCCGCAGGAATGACGGTTTGGATAACTTTTTTAGAGACCTCGTATAAGTCCATAATATATTGGAAAAATTAAAAACTTCTATCATATATTTTATAGATTATATATTTTTCAATAGAAGGTTATCCTGTCTCTTAGTAGTGCTTTTTTAAAAAAGGAAACTCTGATGCCTAATCCCTTTGTCAAGAGGCACCACCCAAATTGAAAAAAATCTTAACTTTCTCAAAAGATGATATCTTAAGAGGAGTCATCTTTAAAGAAATCCTCACCCCAAAATTCAAAAAATAAAATAGTGTACAAAAATAGACTGTCTGTTTTTGTAAACTAAACAAAAATGTTAATTTGGTGTCAAACACTAAATTAACATAGAGATAAATTTTTCACTTGTTAACTAAAGAAAATAAAAAAGGGCTGGGAACATCCCAGCCCTTTATCTCTTTCACCCTTTAAAATCCCTACAGAGGGTTCTTTTTTCAGAACCCCTTGTAGTTCCTATTAATCTTTATTCCTCAGAAGGAATATTGTACCAGAGAAAGTCGATTGTAACTACTTGATAGAGGTCGTTCCAGTTAACAGTTGCACCAAATGATTCTGCAATGAATCTAAGAGGTACAAATGTTCTTCCATTGACAATAACTGGAGCAACATCAAGTGTTACAACTTCTCCATCAACAATTGCTGTTGGGTTACCAACTTGAAGACCTATAGTATGAACTGCTGATGTAAGTTCGAGTGAGATATTGATACCCTTTGTTTCTGGAATCCATTCAACATCAGCACCGAATGCTTCAGCAATGAATCTAAGTGGAACCATTGTTCTTCCGTCTTTGATAAATGGGGCTGCTTCAAGAGGATCACCATATGCACCATTTACTTTTGGAGTTGGATTACCAATTTGAAGTTCAAGAGTTGTCTTATTAAAGATAATAACTGTTATCTCAACTTTCTTTTCGTTTCCAACAGCATCTTTTGCAACGATATTTACAGGGTTTTCTCCATAATCAAGTGTAAGTTCAATCTCCCAATCATCACTTGCAACTGTTGCTGGTTTATCATTAACTAAAACTGTTGCGCCAACTTCAACATAACCAGTAAGTTTAACTTTTGTTGATGTTAGTGGTGATGGAAGAGCGTTAACTGTGACATTTGGTGGAACTGTATCAAGAACAACTTTAAGTAATTTTTCTGTCTTATTTCCAGATTTATCTTTTGCAACAACAACTATGTCATTTTCACCCTCTTTAAGTGAAACTTCAGCACTGAATTTACCATCTGCATCAACTGTTGCTTCAACACTATTTACAAGAACCGTTGGAACTCCAGCATTGTCTGTTGCAATTCCAGTAATTGTTACTGTTGGTTTATTAGTTGGTGATACTGGTTTATCAACAGAAAGCTCTGGAGCAATTGTATCAGCACCAACAACAACAACTGTCTTACCAGGAACATATCCATCCTTTGCAACTGTTATAAGTATCTCACCTGCTTCTGTTGGTTTAACTAAGAATTTTACAACACCATCACCATCTGTTACACCAGCTAAATCAACACCAGCTCCATAGAGAGTTACCTCTGCACCAGCAACTGGGAAGTTTGGTCCAGCTTCTGTAACTTTTACTGTGACTTCTGTCTCAACTCCAACAACAAGGTCGCCCTTAAGTGTTAAACCAAGACCCTTACCAGAATCAAAGTATGGAAGTGGCCATGAAGCATTTCCAACTGGTGGAGAAATTCTTTGAAGTTCTCTTTGATCTTCAATGTTATGTCCATATGGGGATGGAGCTATATCTAAGTCTAATTGTGGTTCATAACATAGGAAATCTAATGTGAAATCAGGTGCTCTATCATCATATGTCCAGTAGAGTGGTTCACCTGGTGATGTGAAATCTACCCACCATGGCCACATCGAAGAATGGAACCAGAAGAAGTCATCACCATAATGGTTAACAACTGCAAGGTAAGCAATCTTTGTTCCTGTTCCACGAGGTCTGAAGTTAAGAGTTGCAGTCGAATCTGCATCAAGTGTTCCATACGCCCAAACTTCGACATTGCCAACAAGTTGTACCTGTACACCTGGTCTTACTGGAATATCTCTATCATCTGCTGGAAGTCCGTGAACAACAAGATGATTCTCAAGTCCATATGTTAAGTCATAGTAATTTGGATTCAAGATATCCTTTGAAAGTTCAAGATGTGATTCTCCATCAAGTACTTCAAATTTAATGAAGTTTATATCGATTTTAGTATCTGCGTTTGCATACCAGTCAAGATAGAATGTCCCATCACCATTTACATCATCATCTACATACTCATTCTTCCCAAGGATTCCGGTGAGAGCACCAATATCAGTTGTTATTACAAAGAATGTTGCTTTTCCTTGTTCATCAAGTGGAATTGTATCTCCAAGGCTAATGTAACAATCACCATCAAGGTCTGGGAATAGTTGACCCCAATTCCACTTATCATAGTTATAATCTTCATTGTATATTCCATTGTTTGTCCATAAACAAGTATCTACGAGAGGATGGACACAATCCAAAACTGTATCTCCATATATATTAAATGGTGTGAATCCATAACCAAATTCTGGCTCTCTTGGTTCATAATAACTATAAACTCTTCCTGCTTCATCATAGCTTGTTGCTACTAAGTTGAAGTAGTGAGGTGTATATGCTGTGTATGGTAAGAAACCTGCATAAACACCTTCAATTTCAGGAAGACAAATGTCTGCTGGTTTCCCTGGTCCACCTATTGGATTGCCATTGCAATCTTTTGCAGTAACAGTAACCTTATAGAATCTTAAATCACCAACACTCATTACAAAATCAGGATCAGGGTCTTCTGGATCAACTATATGTACTGTACCATTAGGATCTTCAAGATTTACTATCTCCCAAGTCACTTTTGGAAGTTTAACCTCAACCTCAACTTCTCCGTAGTGTTTTCTATTTGGTGAATAAACTCCTACAAGGAATTTGCCTTTATCATTTGCAGTGAATCCAAGGAACTTATAAATTCCTTCAGCTTTTTCTTCAAATGATTTTATCGCTACAATTGAACTATTCCAAGCATTTTCATCAACTGTGCTGTTAAGTAAAACTCTTACCCAGTTATTATCATCATCATCTGGTCTAAAGAGCCAATTTTGAATAAGAGAATCTAAAACAGTTATACCTCCAATACCAATTGATAAATCAACTGGATTTCCATCTGCATCTTTAACTATAAATGTTAATGGATCGCTTCCATTTAACTCTGGAACAACACCAGCAGTTAAGCAAGGAGTTGTTTCAACTTCCCAATCAGGTACGCCAACAACTGGTATCTCTTTTTGACCAGCAAGATATACTTCCCAATCATCAATATTTCCAGTATATTTATTTGCTTTTCTTGGGTTAACACCATCATCACCATAAACATATGCAGTAAGTCTTACTGGAATGACCTCATCATCAAGTAGAATCCCGTTTTCATCAAAATCAAATCCAATTTCGTTAAGTTGTGCACCATATGCTGATGTTAAATCAAATACATATTCACCCTGGTTAATGTTGGTTGTTAATGCTGTGAAACTAATAAATCCACCATTCCATGCTCTTGTTGCAACATCATATGTACCAACAATTTCAGTTTCAAAATCTGCAAATGAAATCTTTCCATCACCTGTAAAGTCGAATCCATTATATACAGGGCTTAATACTGGTGTAGCATTTGTTAAATCATTTGCAACATTTAATCTTGTTCCACTCTTTGGCGTTTGACCAGTAATCCAAGCATCACCAACTCCATATCTTGTTTCAAGTTCTGGTCTAATTGGATCAAGTATACCTCTATCTTGCCATAAGAACATAACGACATTGTTAGCAAGAGGTTGTTTTGTTGTAATTGTAGTTTCACCAAATGGTGTTGAATCTTTATCAAATGGATAAACTTTTGCTGTAACTTTAAGTGTGTTATCTGAATCAACCTGAAGTTCACTTTTATCTGTTACAAGTTCAACAGCATGAACTGGAATGTTTTCTGGTGTATCCATGCAAGATGTACAATATTTATAATCCACTGAATAGGTCTTGCCAGCTGCGTCTTTCCAATAAGCTGTAACTTTAATATATCCAGGACCAGTTGGTATTATTCCTTGAAGTAGAACAACATCATTAAGTTCCCATCCATCTTCAAATGTAAAATCGTCAATTAGATAGCCACCTGGTAATTCTTCGTCCCAAACATCCAAGAATGATTTTACTGTCCATTTATCGAAGTAATCATATGTTTTTGGTAAATCTGGTGTAGTGTTGTATTCATATGGGCCATCAAATGGACCAACCATAAATACTGGTTGACCATCCGGGCTTGCTTTTATTCCTTCAATCACTACCTTTGATGGAGTTAGATGATTACCATTTTTATCCTTAAGAATAAATCTTATTGTGTAATTTGTTAATGGATAGTACTCTGAACCAAGCTTCCAGAAGACCTCTCTGAATTGAGCATGTCTTGAGTTCCAACCATTTTCTAATCCTACTACTGTTAGAGCATCTGCTGGACCAGTATTTGGGTCTTCATTCCAATCATATCCCCAACCTGAACCAGGAAGATTTGATTGTCCACCAGGGTATGATCTTAATTCCATAGTAAGATTTCTTAAAACCCATGGAAATTGATCTGTTGCTGGCCCATAAGGTGGATATGGATTTCCAAATGGCGAATTTCTTAAACCCTCATCAACAACCTCGAATTCAGCAAAGTTAATATCATAAATCTTTGCAGTTTTAACAGAGACAGGATCTTTTGTCATATAATCAATTAACTGGAAGTCAAGGTTAAGTTGTGGGTAATCCCAGTCATACCAGAATGAGTTTCTTGTATCTAAATCTTCCTCTTGAACATAAGTGTTTTCTAATGGGAAGAGTATATTCCAGTAATTTGTTGTTGTGAAAACTGTAAATTTGATCTCGTCACATTCTTTTGTTGGCGGTTTAACAGGAACCATAACTTTACTTCCAACAATTCCAACTGGAAGTGGATAATCAACAATTGTGTATGATCCTACAGTTTCACCTGGATCTGGTATTCCATTTTTATAAATACTACCTGATGGTGAATCAACAAATGTCATTGCAGAAACTTCTATAGGAGCATGATTTAATATCTCATTCGGGCTCCAATCATAGACATTTGTTAGTGGACCAAAGCCATCATTAAGTTCCCATAGATAATCTTTTGATGTACCTTTCTGTAGTATGTAAAGTGTGCCTTTTCCATCATCAACTAATGCATACCATTTAATTCCTCCACCAGATGCATTTACATATGCATAAAGATTCTCATCCTCTGCAGGATAGAATGGTCCTGATGGATCATCAACATCAACTGGATTATCAATATTTTCAAGGTAGATTCCAAAGTTAGGAAATCTCTGGTCGAGATAAGAAATGCAATCTCTATCGCCTGTTGCAACAATTACCTCTGGATTGATTGGATAGAACTTCTCAAACCAGCAATCATACATATCTCTGAATACACCATCTACAAAAATATATTTATCTTCCGGGTCATCCGGGTCATCTTCAACATAAGCATCTGCTGGGAATGGGATAACTATTTTTCCATATGTTCCATCAACAGGTCCAATTGCATTACATATTTCTGCATATGCTGTAATTCTTACTTGTGGATAATCATGCTTCATTGTCTTTGCAAGAGAACCTCTCCATGGAGTTATCTCAAATCTATAACTCTTTTGTGTTGCACTGAGATAGAAATCTCCACCTGGAAGAACAGTTTCATAACCCTCAACATAAGGTGGAAATGGATAGTTATCCCAATTAATTGCATAATATCCTGGAACCTGTGCTAAAACATGAACTTTTGCACCGGCTGGTAATACACAATCTTCTGGTAATGAAACAATTACTGTATAGGTCTCTTCAACTTTTAATTCTTCAACAAGACCATCTTCTGGATGGTTTTTATCATAAGTTTCATAAACCTTAACATCAAGATTCATCTTACCAGGAAGAACTGGTATATCAAATCCTCTGAAATCACCAAAACGAAGCGTCAATCCTGGATATAATAGTGGTGTATTCCACCAATAGTAATCATTTGCAACAACTGTATCACCTGCCGAAATATCGCCACTATCATCAATATCAATTACATTTACATCTGAAATTACTTCAGTGGTTGAACTTGTTAGAGAAGGTAAAATAGTTATTTCATGATCTACTGTAAAGAATAATTCGTCTTCGACTGGCTTTAAGATATATTCATTAAGATCAATATCATCTCCATTGTCAGTGTCTAATACATAAATTGTGGTACCATATATATCAGTTCCCTTTATTACCTGACCTAAGGAAATGCCATCACCATAGTTTTCATCAACTACACCGAGCCACTCTTCAGCCTGTGTTAATGGAATATAATCATCTGAACTATTGTGGCTGATTAATGTCCACCAATTAGTAGTAATAATATCATAACCATCGTCAAACCAGATTTCAAGGTCAAGAAACTCTCTGTTTGTTAATTTTATGTTATGAAAAACTGTTGTTGCAATTCTATGAGCAACAGACCATTCAAGTTGTTGAGTTATTGCAGTTAATATATCAGTTCCAGTTCCTTTTGAAAGTCTTGCAGCAAGAAGTGGGTTATAAGGAAGCCCTTCTGTCCAATATGCTGGTTCAACATCAGATTCAACTGCGATATCATATACTATTTCATTTCCGCAGCATGATGCAACAAGTACTTCAAATAATACAAGCCCGTCTCCTTCTGAAATATCTCCATCATCATCTATATCAATAATATTAAGAACAAAGTTTCTTCCACCAATTACAATGGTCCAGTCAGATAAAGTATCACCAAGGGAAAATGGTCCATATCTTTTTGTATTGTTTGAAGATGCTGGTGTTTCAAAAGTTGTATCTGGGTCAATGAATAAATGATAACCTCCATCTTCATCAGAAGCAATTATTGCATAATATCTATCAGTAAGTTTTGAGCCAGATGCATCTGAAACTGCTGTTAAATAAAAATCTGTTCCAAACTCTGGTGTATAACCTGTAGCATACCACAAGAAAGAGTAAGGTCTTAAATGTGAATCAACTGTACTTCTTGTTGGAGGAGTATTGAAAGTCACATTCCAGAGTGAATTAACAATCATTGTGGCATTTTTGTTTGTTGCAGCTTCAACTGTCTTTACGTTTCTAAACGGTACAAAGGAAAGTGCCATTAGTGCTACTAAAATTATTGCTAAGATTTTACGCATAAGCGCAAACCTCCTTTTTAATTAAATTTTTGAGGAATCCGTCCTCTTGCGGGGTTAGGGCCGAAAAATTTAAATCACTAATTTTTAGCTTTTTCTCATAATAATGTAAATAGGGTATTTGATACCTCTGTTGTTTGATTAAAAACATAAAATTAGTAATTTTTAGTTTCTTATCCTCCCTAACCTTTAGGATAAGAAACTTTTCTTTTTTCACCTTTTAAAACCACCTCCTTTTTAATAAGTTTTGAGTTTAAGTTTTTTGGCGTCTTCTACCCTCTCTGGATTAACCAGCGGTTTGAAGTTACTACCACATTCTTAAACTCCATATATTAATATGCAAATTTTATGCCAATTTATTTCTATATTTTGAATAATTTTAAATTTTCTTTTTCATACAGAATCTATCTAAATTTTTAATACTGAAAAACAATTTTATTTTGAATATTCTTAAATTAAAATTTGTAAAATTTTTATATAAAAAATAAAAAAACCATTTGTTAATAAATTTTTTGTTGTTCAATTTTTACACATTATGTGTAAAAATTACCCAAAGTTTGTATTTTAAGTTTAATAATTCTTTTATTTTATCTTCCAATTTTTTTTAAATAATGAGTTTAAATTTTAATCTCAAAAATAAAAAAGCCCCGAGTTTCCTCAGGGCTTTTAATTCAAAGCTTTAGATTATATAAAATTCTTAGGGTAATCCAACAGTATCATGGATAGCCACATTTTCTCTTCTCATATTAAGAATTAAACGGAAAGAGTTAGCATAAATATTTCCATCAAAAACAAGATTTGTATTTGTGTCACTATATACTACAAATGCTTTACCGGTATTTGGATCAAACTGAAATCTTGTTGAACCCTTCCATTCTGTATAAAGATTCTTAGATGGCCACATAAATCTCCATGTTTTATCTGATGGATTAATCTGGAAATAATATCCTTTCTTTGGATTACATGCAGTCGGTAAGACATAATTTGAGTTACCTGCAAAATCAATTGCCTCTACTATGAAAGTATGGCCTTTTGGAGATTCATTAATTGTGTAACTGTTTGTTGTTGAAGAAACGGTATCAATAACATTTCCATCCATTATAATGTTATATCCCCAAATTCCGCTCCTCTCGTCTTGAGCACTCCAATTTAATTCAGTTTGTCCTCCTGAACCTTTAACACTCCAGCTAACAATTGGAGATATTGTATCTAACATCAAAGGGAAATCCTTAATGTCATAGGTTTTAGAACCTCCAGTTGGATCACTACCAGCTTCAGCTTGAATTCTAAATGTATAGTTTCCATCAGGTAATGTAACACCGGCATTATTCTTTCCATCCCAGACCCAATCGTAGTTCCATCCATACCAGAATTCATACCAAGTTGAAACTAATGAGTTTTTTCTAACATATGTATCAACAATTGGTGTTAAAAGGGTTTGACCAGAACTATTTAAAATTTTGAATTGAATCTCTTTTGTTCCTCTAAGAAGTGAAAGTACAGCCCAAACCTCATCTTTATTTCCATCTCCATTTGGAGATATTGCAATTTTATTCCTAAATAGGTCACCATTAAAATCTTCACCTAATGGATAAAATGTTGTGCCCTCTAAATTATATAGCCATGTGTATCCAAACCACCACCACCATTCATCAGGGTCATAGGCAGGTGGATCTATAACAGGGTTGTGTGCATAAAATTCATCTTCATAATCATAAGATGTATCTTGCCAATCTCCAAGAAGTATTGAAAATGGAAGGTGCAAATTGGGTTGAGAACCAGTAGAATCTAAGAATATAAATCCATCTACAAAAACATTATCAAAAGAGCTAAACAAATTCATATTAAGACTCATATAAAATTCAACACTGCTATTTGCTGGAACTGTGATGTATGTTATGGTATTACCTGATAGATTTTTAAATGTGAACCCAGATGTTGAATATGAATAAAGATAATTTCTTAAAAACCATATCATTTGTAAACCTGATAAATTATATGTTAAATCTGAAGAGCTTTTATTTACCAACTTTATTTTTGATTCAAATGTTGAAGAGTATTCACTATCACCAGTTATCCATGGTGAATTTGGATTGTTTCCATATACCAATACCTTGTAATCTAACCCATCCAAGGCATTTACTAAATCAATTCTCCCAGCTCCTTGAAGTCTTGGCGAATAATAATAGTAACCATAGTATGTTAGAGGTTCAGAAGTTGTCATTAAAATGTTTTTTATTTCTTCTGGTTTTAGTGTAGAATCTTTTTCAAGCATAAGAGCTGAAGCGCCAGCTACATGAGGAGATGCCATTGAAGTTCCTGAATAAACAGCATATCCTCCATCTGGAACAGTCGAATATATATAACCTCCTGGTGCAGAAACTTCAGGTTTTCCCTCCATAAATGGTGTTAATCCCCATGAAGTAAAAGCTGAAGGTTGATCGACAGTTGGAACAGGAACAGAAGCTGTTCCGCCTGTAAATCTTATTTTAGGAGAAGAAAGACCTCTTAAATATAAACCATCGCTGTTTCCAATAAAGATTGCAGGTATTGTTATATCATCTGCTAAAGCCATAGTAATAAGATCATTACCTCCAGTTGCATGGTTATGTACGATTGCAGCAATTGCGCCAGCATTTTGTGCATTCCTAACCTTCGTCACAAAAGTCGCATCTGCTTCAGTACCGCCTCTTTCCATAAGAGCAATTTTTCCAGGTATAAATGAACTAAAATATGATGGTGTATTACCATAGCCAACAAATTGAACATCATATTCATTTGTTGTGCCAAGAACAGCAACTGGATCTGGAGATGGACTGCCAACCATATATTCTAAGACTTGATTTGGTGTTTGACTTGTCTCATAAGCAAATGGAACTGTCATATAAGAATTATCTGAAGAAGCAACAGATATAACTTCAGGTGTTGTCGATGGATCACCAACAACTCCAATATCTGGATAAACCATACTATATCTGCCATCACCAAAATAAGTTCTCCAAATGTTTGGATAGTATTGATAATAACTGTTCCCTGCAGATATTGCAACAACTATTCCAGATTTAACAGCATTTGATATTGCAATCTGTTCAGGATCATCAGGTTGATTAAAGCCACAATCAGAACCAAATGACAAATTAATAACATCTACTCCCAAATTTGTTAAATATTCAAAAGCCGCAATTATCGATTCACTTGTCGCAGAACCCTCACATCCAGGAACAATTTTTGCAGCAATGAGTTTAGCATCTTTTGCAACTCCTTCTACACTACCGTTTGCTGCAACTATTCCAGCAACATGCGTTCCATGTCCATTGCAATCTTTTGGATTGGAATCCCAATCTCCAAAATCATATCCTGCAATAACTTTTGAATTTGGGAATCCAGGTCCACCAAGATCTGGGTGATTATAATCTATACCAGTATCAACAATACCAACAACAATTCCATCACCAGTATATCCTAAACCTCCAGATGGTTGACCTTCTTGGATTAGTGGAACTGAATTATTTAAATCTATCTTCCAAACCCTTGGAAATGAGATTCTTTTTACATAAGGAATTTTACCAAGATTGTTGTACTCCTTAATTGGTATTTCAATTGTTATCTGGTTATAAAGATTTTGAGTTTTACTTATAACCTTAAACTGGATCTTTTTTGTTTCAAGATATTTTATTACTGAATCTTGTTGAGATTTTATCTTACTCTCTTTGCCTTTATTAGCAAGAGGAGGTTCTTGAAGTGTCAATATTAACCTTATTTTACCCTCTACCTTTACAATTGGAAGTTCTGCATAATCTTTAGGAATTTTAACTCCATCAATAACAACATAATTTGAGATCATTGGGATACCTTTTGTCAAATCTGGTTTTTCATGTTCAAAAGTTATTGATCCATCATCAACTATCAAATCTGGCACAGGTTCACTGAGTGCTTTAACATAAAAACCTTGTAAAGAAATTAATAAACCTAAAATTACTAAAAATGCTAAAAACTTTTTCATATCACCTCCATTTTCAAGATTTTTCTTATTTATATAAAAATTTATTTTAATTGTCAAGAGGGTTTAAAAATTAAATTATTGTTGCATAATTAATATCACCTACCTAAAAATTATTCTTTAATTCAACTTATCAATTTTTCTCTTTTTGTTCCCATAAAATCTATCGTTATAGAACAGGCAATAACTTTTCTATCATTTAAATTTTTTAAAAATGGGAAATTTAAAAGATAAATCAGATAAAATAAAGTAAATTTCTATTAAGATATTTTATTATGGAACATTTCGACTCTCTCATATAAAATTTTTCCCTCTTTTAAAATTCTTTTTATAAATGGATTTTCTGTTTTAACCATTTTTTTAATTTCATCTTCTGTATATGGAAAAATATCAACAGGAATACTTACTTTTTTGTTAAAGAAAGATAAAAACTCTGGAATTCTATCAAAGTATCTTTCATATTCTGAACTCTTGAGGATTATTAATATATCTAAATCGCTACCTACACCAAAATTTTCCGTAAGAATTAAACCAAAAAGAATTATTTTTACTATATTTTTATTGCTTTTACCAAGCTCTTTTGAAGATTTTTCTATCTCCTCTAAGAAAATCTCTCTATTTTCATATAAATTTTTTGGTAGCGCCAAGGGGAATCGAACCCCTATCTGAGGATTGAGAGCCCTCCGAACTAACCATTGTTCTATGGCGCCATCTTATATATTATATCAATTCAGCTTTTTATTTCAATATTTACAATCTGAGACTATTTAATTTGGTAGTGTACAGGGTGCCTGACCCCCTGTACACTATGATTTAACAGTTAAAATATCTTCCCACCTTGTAGTGTAGTTTTTTGATCTTTTTAGTTGTCTCATCTTATATGCTCTATCAATTCCATTTGCCATAGGAAAAATTGAATCCCTTCCTAATTTTTTATTTATCAAATCGACAGTTTTCATTAAATTCTCCTCTTTACTATCTTTATAACTACTTAAAAAGAACGATAATTCCAATTCGCTTTCATCTATAAGCCCAGAAATTATGACTCCAGCTTTCTTATACAATAATCCATTTTTATATATTTTTTTTAAAATTTCAACTCCCTTTTCTATTAACTCTGATGTTGAAGCAGTTGGTCTATCTAAATAAGCAGTTGACATTTTATAATATTTCTCACCCTCTTTAAAAGGATTTGTCATAACAAAAACTGATAAAATATTTGATAATGATCTCTGTTTTCTTAATTTTTCACTCGAAATTGTGATAAAGGTTGAAATTGCCTCTTTCAAATCTTTAAAATCTTCAAGATCTTTACCAAATGATCTTGAAGTGCAGATTGTTTTTTTAGGCTTTTCATAAAATTCCATTTCAATACAGGGTGTTCCGTTTAGCTCTAAAAGGATTCTTAAACCAGGGGTCTTTAAATGTTTTTTTACCCAGTCAAATGGAAGATATTTATAGTCATAAGTAGTAATAACATCATTTTTCTTTAAAAATTCCTCAAACCTTTCTCCAACTCCCCATATATCTCTTATCTCAATTTTTTTCAAAATTTCATCAGTATCATCTCTACCTATCATATTAAATGTGCCATTCAACTCTTTTCTCTTTTTTGCAATTTTAGTCGCAATTTTAGCAAGTGTTTTTGTCTCTCCAACACCAATTGAAATTGGAATTCCTGTCCATTTTAAAACCTTTTGTCTTATATTTTTAATATAATCATCAATGTTATGATAACTGTAATAATCAAAAGATAAAAACGCTTCATCAATGGAATAGATTTCAATATCAGGACACATTGATTCTAATATCTCCATAACTCTTCTTGACATATCTCCATAAAGGGTAAAATTTGAAGACAAAACTTCTATATTATATTTTTTCACTATCTCTTCATATTTAAAAATTGGAGCACCCATTGGTAGTCCTATCTCTTTTACCTCATTTGACCTTGATATTATGCAACCATCATTATTTGAGAGGACAACAGTTGGTTTATCTTTGAGTTTTGGATTGAAAACTCTTTCACAGGATACATAAAAATTGTCACAATCAACAAGAGCAAAAACTCTTCTCTTCATATATTCTCCTAAAATGAGACTTTGGTGTCAGGCACCTTTGTCTCATTTTAAAGAATGGTGTGGATGACATAGGTTACTACTCCCCAGATTTCACACTCCATTCCCTCTTTTATCTCAATTGGATTAAAATCTGAGTTTTCTGGATAAAGGTATAACTTTCCACCCTTTTTTCTTATTCTTTTTAAAACAAACTCTCCATCAACATTTGCTATTACAATTTTCCCTTCAATTGGTTCAAGCGATTTATCAATAACCAAAATGTCTCCATCTTTTATTCCTGCGTTTATCATTGAGTTTCCTGAGACTCTAACAAAAAATGTTGCTTGTGGATGCTTAATCACCAAATCATTCAAATCAAGAGTTTTATCAATAAAATCATCTGCAGGAGAAGGAAACCCTGCAGAAACCTTGCTTGAATATAAAGGTAACTTAAGTTTCTTCTTTTTTCTTGCCATAATTTAATTATAATATAATCTTACTTCCAAAAATTAGTGTACAGGGGGTCAGGCACCTTGTACACTATATTGAGATTTTTAAGTTTTTATGGTAATTATAATCTATGAGGACAAAAAGAATAATAATTGAAAATGGGATTTACCATATAATTCAAAAAGGGGTCGAAGATAGAGAGATATTTTTAAACGATGAGGATTACAAATTTTATCTTAAAGAGTTGAAAGAAGGTCTTGATATATACAAAATTTCTTTATTATCATATGCTTTGTTGAACAATCATTTACATCTATTAGTAAAAATAAGTGATAAAAATTTATCAAATTTTATGCAAAAAATAAATAGTAATTATGCTCACTATTTTAATGATAAATACTTTAGAAGAGGACATCTTTTTGCGAGTAGATACAAAAGCATTTTAGTAAAAGATGATAAATACTTTTTAACATTGATAAAATATATAAATTTAAATCCTTTTAATTTCGGAAAAAACAGCAATTTTAAATATGAATGGTGCAGTTATGATGAAATCATTAACAAAAAAAGTAGATTAATTGATTTAAAGGAACTTGAAAACCTACTATATTTTGGTTATGAAAGTTTAATTGAATATATTAAGGATAAAAATCAAATAGAAATATTAGATGATTTTGAAAAAATTGAAGATATAAAATTTGACGAGGAGGAGATTAAAAGAAAAATTATAAAAATGAGAGAAAACTTGGATGAAGGATCAATAAGAAATTTTTATTATGCTTTAGTTTACTTCTTACACAATAAAGGAATGTCATTTAGAAAAATATCTTCAATTCTAAATTTATCAAATTCATATGTTTTCCAAATTTATAATAAGAGTGAAGTTATGATTTTAAAAGATGAAAAATTTGTAAACTGGGTCAATAGAGTTGAAAAAATTTTGGAAGAAAATTAGTGTACAGGGAGTCAGGCACCTTGTACACTATTGAATAAAAATTTTAGTAATATATAATTAATATAGGTTAAGGTTAAGGGAAAAGAGTGAGATGCTCTTGCTGCCCCGCAACTGTGATTGGGTAAACTTTCATACTTTAAGCCACTGGGAAACTGGGAAGGCTTAAAGGTAAAAAGTGCCCATAAGCCAGGAGACCTGCCTTACCAAAAACCTTCCGCCTTCGCGGGAAGGAAAGGAGGATTCAATGAAAAAATTAATAACACTGTTTTTAATCATCTCTTTTACTTTTATCTCTCTTTTAAATCCAAAACCTTTATCTTCATTCAGTATTAAATTTATTTACAATTTAGGTGAAAAAAACTTTGTTTTTAATGGTGAGGAGTATCTTTTAACAAAAAATTCAGATTTATTAAATGGTAGAGTTATTTTCCCTTTAAGAGATCTATCAAGAGTTTTTGAAATTGAATTAAAGTGGAATGGTGAAGAAAAAAGTGTTGAGTTTTATGTTGGTAAAAACAAAATTAAATTATTTATTGGTAAGGATTATTATGAAAATAATGGTAAAAGAGAAAGTCTTCTTGTTAAACCATATATTTATGAAAATCTAACCTATATAGCATTAAGAGATTTCAGTAAAATATTAAATTTAAAAATTGACTGGGATGATTCAAAAAAATCCGTTTTAATTTCAGGAAACTTTTACCCAATTGTTAAAACAAAAGATGATTTAGGAAATGAGGTAACATTTTTTGAACCTCCAAAAAGGATTGTTTCACTTGCTCCATCGAACACAGAGATACTATTTGCCTTAGGTTTAAACAGTGAAATAATTGGAGTCACAGAATTCTGTGATTATCCAGAAGAGGCTAAAAGGAAAGAAAAAATTGGAGGATTTTCAAATCCTAATCTTGAGAAAATATATTCATTAGAACCAGACTTTGTTTTTGGAATAAGAGGAAACCCAAAAGATACATTGATAAATTTAACAAAATTAAATTTTAATGTTTTAGCATATGACCCTTTAGATGTTGATGAACTTCTTAATCTAATTGAATTAATTGGTAAGATAGTTGATAAAAGAGAAGAGGCATACAATTTAATAAATAAAATGGAGGAAAAAAGAAACTCTTTGATTAATAAAGCAAAGTTACTGCCGAAAAAGAGAGTATATCTTGAGTTATGGAACAATCCATATATGTCTGTTGGAGAAAACAGTTATTTAAATAAAATAATTGAAGAGATGGGTGGAATAAACATCGCAAAAAAAGCAAAGGGTGATTGGCCTATACTTTCTCAAGAGTTTATTATAAATGAGAATCCTGAGGTTATCATCATTGCTTATATGGGTCAAAATATCGATGAAGTTTTAAAGAGACCTGGATGGGAAAATATAGATGCTGTAAAAAACAAGAGAGTGTATTACATTAATCCAGATTTATTATTCAGGCTTGGACCAAGAATTGTTGATGGTATGGAAGAGCTTTTTAATTCTATTCATTCAGTGAGCAAGGTTGATTCATTTAGTGTACAGGGTGCCTGACCCCCTGTACACTATTAAGGAAGAATGAAGAAAAGAGCTTTTATTTTAATATTGATAATTTTGTCACTTTTAATCTTTTTAATCTCTCTTTCTTATGGCTCGAAAAGATATTCAATTTTAGAAATAATAGAATTTTTAATGAATCCTAAGAACGGGGATGAACTTCTTTTAAAAATAAGACTTCCAAGGGTTCTCTCCTCATTTTTAGTTGGTGCTTCACTTTCAATTGCAGGATTACTTTCTCAAACACTCTTTTTAAATCCTCTTGCTGATCCATTCCTTTTTGGAATTTCATCTGGAGCAAATTTTTTTGTAACACTATCACTATTTTTGGGTTTAGATATGATTTTTAAATTTTCCTTATCCTTTTTCTCTTTTTTGGGTGCTCTTTTTTCAACAATTATTATTTTATTAATAAGTAGAATTAAAGGAAAAATTACTCCATTAAATCTTCTACTTGCAGGAGTAGCACTTAACTATCTTTTATCTTCAATTTCATCATTTTTATCAATTTGGGGAAGAGATGTTTTGAATAAAAGTGTTTTCTGGTCATTAACTGGCTTTTCAACGATAAATTTTGAAAAGATAAATCTTCTTTTGATAATTTTTATTCCCTGTCTTATCTTTTCGATATTAATAAATATACAGCTTGATGCTTTTTCTCTTGGAGAGGATGAGGCTCATTCATTAGGAGTAAATACAAAACTAATGAAAACAGTTACTCTTTTTCTTATAGCTCTTCTTACTGGAATAAGTGTTTATGTATCAGGAATAATTGGTTTTATAGGTCTTATGGTGCCAAATATATTAAGAACTATTTTTGGATTAAAACATATTGAACTCATTCCACTATCGCTACTTCTTGGTGGATTACTTCTTATGATTTCAGATTTAATTGGGAGAATGATTCTTTTTCCTGCTGAGATACCTGTTTCAATAATAACATCATTTCTTGGTGCTCCGTTTTTTTTATATCTTCTCTTTAAAAAAAGGGTTTATTAAAGATTATGAATTACTTAGTGGTAAATAAAATTTTTTTCTCATATGACAAAAAAGAGATAATAAAAAATATAAATTTTATTATTGATAAAGGTGAATCCATTTCAATTTTTGGTCCGAATGGGAGTGGAAAAACAACATTATTGAAAATAATGTTATCAATTTTAAAGCCACAAAAAGGTGAAATTTTTCTTGAAGGGAAAAATGTTTTTAATTTTAAAGAAAGGGAAAGAGCAAAAAAATTTTCATATGTACCTCAAAAAGTCTCCTCATTTTTTCCTATGTCAACTTTTGACTTTCTTATCCTTGGAAGAGTTCCGTATATTAATGGTTTTATAAGAAAAGAGGATAGAGAAATTGTCTTAAACTGGATGGAAAAAATGAAAGTTTTACATCTTAAAGATCAAAATTTTCAACTTCTCTCTGAGGGCGAGAAACAGCTTGTTACTTTAATAAGGACTTTTATTCAGGAAAGCGAAATAATAGTTCTTGATGAACCTTTGACACATCTTGATTTAAAATATAAATCAAAAATTTTAGAACTACTGAAAGAGATTAAAAAAATGGGTAAAACAATAATTTCTGTTTTTCATGATTTAGAATCAATAAAATATATTTCAGATAGGGTTGTTTTGTTAAAAAATGGTGAAATTTTAAAAGATGGGGAAGTTAATGATGTCTTAACAAAAGAAAATTTGACGCAACTTTTCGAAGAAAATCATATCTTTATCTACAAGTAGTGTACAAAGTAGACATTCTACTTTGTACACTACTAATTGGGTGGTATAATTAGAAAAACCAAAAAAGAGGAGGTGGATTTATGGTTAATATTTGTGTTATAGGTGCAGGAAATGGAGGACAAGCTCTTGCTGCATATTTTGCAATGAAAGGCTTTGATACATCTCTTTTCAACAGAAGTAGTTGGAGAATTGCGCCAATTATAGAAAATAGAAGAATAAAACTTGAGGGAGAAGTAAAAGGAGTATATGAGATATCTTTTGCAACAACAAATTTAGAAGAGGCGATGAAGGGTAGAAAATTGTTGATGGTTGTTGTTCCAGCTTTTGCTCATAGAGAAATTGCAGAAACGATGGCTCCTTTTGTTGAGGATGGTCAAATAATTTTACTTAATCCAGGAAGAACAGGAGGAGTGCTTGAATTTAAAAATGTTTTTAAGAATAAAGGAGTAAACAAGGACGTAATTATAGCAGAAGCACAAACTTTTATCTTCGCATCGAGAATGTCAAATCCTGGCGTTGTAAAGATATTCAGAATTAAAAATGCCGTGCCGATTGCAGCACTACCTTCTAAAAGAAACGGTGAACTTAAAGAAGTTATGAAAGATGTTATGCCAGAATTTGAAGTTGCAGATAATATAATTTATACAAGTTTTAACAATATTGGAGCAGTCTTTCATCCAGCAACTTTGTTATTGAATGCAGCAAGAATTGAATCAACTGCAGGTAAATTTGAATTTTATCTTGAAGGAATATCGAATTCTGTTGCAAGAGTTCTTGAAAAAGTGGACGAAGAAAGATGTAATGTTATGAAAATTTTTGGTGTTGAACCATTAACATCTGTAAACTGGTTAAAATATGCCTATGATGTAACAGGGAAAAATCTATATGAAGCAATTCATAATAACAGTGGCTATCAAGGGATTCTTGCTCCACCAAGTATTGATAACAGATATATAACAGAAGATGTTCCAATGAGTCTTGTTCCAATGTCATCATTTGGTAAAGAGTTTGGAATTCAAACACCAGTAATTGATTCGATTATACATTTAGCCAATGTTATGATGGGAAAGGACTACTTTAAAGATGGTAGAACTGTTGAATCTTTAGGTCTTAAAGGGAAAAAAGTCGAGGAGATTCTAAAACTTTTGGAGGAGGGTGATGAGTAAAAAAATTGTTGGGGCATCAATTGGAAATGATATACATGTTGCAGGACTTCTAAATTTTTTAAATCTTGCAAAAAAAGAGGGGTATGAAATTGTCTATCTTGGAGGAGCGGTTCCAATTGAAAAACTCATTGGTGCAATTGTTGAAGTAAATCCAGATTTGGTAGCTATAAGTTATCGGCTTGGTGAAGAACCATTAAAAAATTTACTCGATGAATTTATAGAAAAATTGAAAAAAATTGAAAAAAGAGATTTAAAATTTGTCTTTGGAGGAACAATAGAAACTGGTAAAGTCGCGAGAAATTACAAAATATTTGAAAAAGTTTTTGATGGCAGTGAAGAGGTAGAGGATGTTTTGAATTTTATAAAAGGAGGGGGAGGTAAAGTTGAGGAGAGGGAATTTCCACAAAATCTTCCTGATAGAATCAAATTCAAAGAACCATATGCTTTAATAAGGCATCACATTGGTCTCCAAACAATGGAAGAGACAATAGAAGAGGTTAAAAAATTATCAGAAAGTAAACTTCTTGATATTATTTCAATTGCTCCAGATCAAAATTGTCAGAGTCACTTTTTTGAAAAAGATAAAATGGATGAGAAATTATCAGGTGCAGGTGGTGCTCCAATAAGAAGTGAAGAAGATTTTAGGAAACTATATGAAGCATCAAGAAGAGGTAATTTTCCTTTGATGAGATGTTATTCAGGAACAAAAGATATGGTTAAATTTTCAAAAGTGCTTAAAGAGACATTAAATAATGCATGGGCTGCGATTCCAATTTTCTGGTATTCAGATTTAGATAGAAGAAGCGATAGAGAACTTCTTTGTGCTATAAAAGAAAATATGGAGGGTATAAAATGGAATGGAGAAAATGGTGTTCCAGTAGAGGTTAATGATTCTCATCAATGGGAGTTGAGAAATGCTCATGATACTCTTGCTATCGCAGATTCATATCTTGTGGCATACATTGCAAAAAAATTAGGAGTCAAGCATTATATACAACAATATATGTTAAATACTCCTCCAAATTTGTCTCCAAAAATGGATATAGCAAAAAGTTTAGCAAGAATGGAACTTGTGGAGAGTTTAGAGGATGAAAATTTTAAAACATATAGAATGATAAGAACTGGGTTACTTTCATATCCATCTGATCCTTATCAAGCTATGGGACAACTTGTTTCATCTATGTTTTATGGTTCATACCTTAAACCTCACATAATTCATGTTGTGGCTTATACAGAAGCTATAAAAAGAGCAACAAGTAAGGAAATTTTAGAAAGTGTGAAGATGGTAAAAAAAGCATATCTTCTTGCCGAAACTGGCCTTCCAGATTTTATTCAGGATAAAGATATTAGAAATAGAGTTGATGAAATAAAAGACGAATCTTTGTATTTAATTGAAAAAATAAAAGAGATTGGAAAAGATAAAGATGATCCACTTCTTGATCCAGAAACTCTTTACAATGCAGTAAAACTTGGTATTCTTGATGCTCCTGGTTTAACTGGATTTTCTGTTGCAAAAGGGGAAATTAGGTGTGAAGTTATAAATGGTGCAAATTATGCAGTAAACGAGAACGGAAAAATTTTAAAAGAAAAAGATAGATTAAAAATGATAAATTAGGGACTGACCCTTTTTTATCATATGAGGAAAATTTTATGGAGATAAAAAAAATTGGAGTGGTTCATGATAAAAATTTAGACAAAAATAAAAGTTTAATGGTTGATTCAGTTTTTAATGCAATCAACAAAAAATATGAAGCAGTTAAAATTCCTTTTGATGAAAATTTTTTTGAAAATATTAAAAAGGTTGACTTTGTGTTTAATTTATCAACAAGTGGAGGAAAAGAGGGAAGGCAAATTCATATTCCAGCGCTTCTTGATTTATTAGATATACCATATACAGGTTCTTCAGCTTTTACTCATACCATCTGTTTAGATAAATTTATAACAAAACTTATCTTATCTTTTTATAATGTTCCAACATCAAGATTTACGCATATCAAGGAGAACGAATATATAGAAAATGATTTAAATTTAAATTATCCTTTGATAGTTAAACCTGTAAGAGAGGGTAGTGCTCTTGGTTTAACTAAAAATTCAGTTGTATGGGATTTAGAGAGTTTGAAAAGAGAGGTTGAAAAAATACATAAAGATTTTAAAGAACCTGTATTAGTTGAAGAATTCATTGAGGGAATTGAAATAAGTTGTGGTGTTATTGGTAATGATGAAGAAATTATAATTCTCCCTCTACTTGAAATAGATTTTTCATCTCTTCCAGAAGGAGTTGAAAGGTTCTATTCATATAGAGTAAAAAATGAGATAGGAGATAAAGTAAAATATTACTGTCCTGCAAGGATCAATAAAGAAATTGAAGAAAAAATTAAAAGAGGAGTTAAGGCTTCGTACAAGGCATTAGGACTAAGAGATTATGCAAGAATTGATTTAAGAGTAAAAGATGGTGAATTTTATATTCTTGAAGTAAATTCTTTACCCTTACTTATCCCAAGTTATTCTGATATTTTAAAGATGGGTGAAAAAAATGGCTTAAATTATGATGATTTTATTTTAAAACTCTTAGAAGTTGCTATTAAAAGATACTTTTGATAAAGTTTACAAAAACAGACAGTCTACTTTTGTAAACAGGATAAATAAAAAGGGGACCCTCCTAAGGGGGTCCCCTTTAGTTATTTTATAATTATCTTTATGGAGCTGAAGTTCCGAAATTTTTAGCTAAAAGAAGAAGGTCATCCGCATCAACTTTACCATCACCATTTAAGTCGCACTTTTCATTATAATATGTATCTCCAATTTTAGTCCCAAAAGCTTTAGCAAATATAATAAGGTCTTCTGAATTTACTTTTCCATCATCATTTATATCACCCATAAGCAGAGTAATTTTTATGACCTTTTCAATTAATAGAAAATCAAGAGGCCTATTCTGTGAATCAAAACCAACAAAACTCGAAACAGCAACCCTTGTACCACCATCTTTTATAGCTTTAAATTTTATTCTAAAAACAGTCCCTTCACCAGTTACTCCTTTTTCATTAGCTCTTGCAACTTTCACTTTTATTTTCCCATATTCTTTATCAACAGAATATTCAACATTAACATCACTTCCTCCTTCTTTTAGAAAATCACCTGGTAAAACATCGACAACCTCTAAATATTCTGGATCAAAAGTGAGTTCCGAGCTTACAATCTTCAAATCTGGTGCAGCTTTAACTCCGACATCAAAAAGGAACTCTGTGTTTTTAGCAACTGAATCTCTTGTCTCAATTTTTGTAGATGGGAAAACAACTCCCTCAACTGTAAAATATCCAGTTTTTACTCCCTCTTCAACCAATTGTAATTGATCTCCAGATTCAATTGTGACGCAGTAGATTTTGTATTGATATCTTCCATTTGATAAGAAGAATTTTCCTTCAAAATCTCTTCCATCCCAGATAAAATCATAAACTCCATTCATTAAAACCTTTTTATAAATTGTTCCTAATTTTGTTGTACCTTTTTCATCAAGAACATCTATTATAACACCGCCAATTCTGCTTCTATATGCCTGTTCATTGAAAAGCCCTCTTTCACCAAAATTTAATTTGAAATGAAATTTTATTGCATCTTCTACTCCATCACTATTTGGAGAAATCTTTCTTGGCTCAATTGATATATCATCTAAAATTTTAGTTGGAACTTTTGGAATTCCCTTTTTTATAACTATTGGGATATGTAAAGTTCTATCATTTGTTCTAAAATAAACTACTGCATCATAATATCCTTCAGGAGTTTTATCATCAACTATATAATTGAATGGAATAACTAATTCATCATTAGCTTTAACAGTGAAAACCTCTTCTTTATCAAGAAAGTCAAATGTTATTCCAGTAACTTGTGATATTAAACTTGATGTAACTTTAATCTCTAAATCATTATCCAATAAATTTTTGACTTTAATATCGATTTTTCCTTCCTTTTCCATTATAAAAATTGAGTATGGTTTAATTAAAAGAGGAGTTGTGGCTGTAGCATATACATCAACTCTTCCTGAACCTTGATCTGTCCAAGTAAATGGAAGGTTATTATTTGGATTAATCATAATAAAAGCATTATTCATTAAAGCTGTTTTCACATCTTCAGGAGTCCAATCAGGATTGAGTTGTTTTATTAATGCAGTTGAACCACAAACAAATGGTGTTGCCCCTGAAGTACCTCCAAATCCGAATGTATATTTACCTTCTGGAGCTGTTGTGAATGTGTTAGTCCCAGGTGCAGCAATTTCAGGTTTAAAATAGTTATCAGGTGTTGGACCTTGAGATGAAAAATCAGCAACTAAATTTTCCTTCCTTAATTTTCTTGTAAAAGAAACTTTTAATCCACTTTCTATCAAAGATTTTAAAAGGTATCCATCTTCTTCCATAATAAAAACAGCTGGTTTTAAATCAACTCCTGGGTGATTTTGTACATTAAGAGCCATTGTTATAAGTGGACCTGGCGCAGTATTGAATAAAACAACTCCATCTGCTCCTTTTGCTAAAGCATTGAAATATTTTGTTTCAAATAAAAGAGATGATTCGGGAGCAAGAGGGCCTCTCTGAATTAATGCAAGTTTTCCTTTTAAATCTTTTCCTTCAAAATCTTTATCCCTTCCATATCCACAATAGACAAGTTCATATTTTTTTCCTTCGGGAAATTCAGGCACACCATCTCCATAAGTAAATGGGACAAATTTATCTTCAAATCCAGTTGGATAAACAATATTAACTGTTCCGCCTCCTTCATCGCTTGCAGCGACTGAAATTGCATTTTTAGCAGTCGAAGGTTGACTTATGGGCCAAGCAAGTTCTTTACTTCTCAAACCTTCATTTCCAGCAGCTGCACATACAATTAAACCAGAATTTGCTGCATTATTCATTGCATCTAATTCAGGATCTCCTTCACTTTTTCCACCTGGTGAACCAAGAGAAAGATTAACTGATGTACAACCATCTTTTAATGCTTGATCAATTGCAGCAATAATATCTGCATCACTTGCTCCTCCTTCTGCATCTGAAAATACTTTATAAGCCATTAGATTTGCATCTGGTGCAACTCCTTTTACTTTACCATTCCCTGCTGCAATACCTGCAACTGCTGTTCCATGACCCTGCGTAGGTGGATCGATGGGATCGGGGTCATCATTTGCAAAATCATAGCCACCTTTTACTTTAAAATCTTTTCCGATTCCTCCTCCTAAATCTGGATGCTTATAATCAATTCCTGTGTCGATTATTCCAATTAACATTCCTTTACCTGTTACTGGCAAACCATTCTCATCGCTCATCTCCCAAACTTCTGGAGCATTGATTAAGGGGACGAATATGTCTGTATCGAGATAGTGAGTTTGAGAAAGATATACATCTTTTACATAAGGAATTTTCTTAATTTTTTCAATGTCATCCTTTAAAACTTCACCTGAAACTCCATTATAGGATAAATAGTAATGCCATCTTTCTTTAAAATAGATTCTCTTACCCGAAAGTGAAAATAGGAAATTGTTATGCTCTTTTTCAAGTAAGCTTAAATAGGAATTCTTATTTGAATTTGACATTAGAACATCTTTATTTTCAGATAAAAATTCAGAATATGATGGTGATTTAAGTTGAACTATAACCAATACTTTTTCAGAATCTGCTTTAACTTTGAATAATGGTAAAAGAGTAATAAAAAGAGAGATAATTAAAAAGAAAGATAAAAATTTTTTTGTCATCTAATCTCCTTTTTAAAACTTATATTATAAAATTTTTACACAAAATTTAATTAATTCAACCTTTTTAAAATAAACTATTTTTGTCTTTTTTATATGGCAAAATCAATTCTTTATAATTATTTTCAGGATTATTTACCAAATTTGAAACTTCAAAAATATCAAGTAAATCATCAGGAAAAGGAGTAAGAAAATTTATTAAATTATCATAATCTTTATATTCATAATCAAGCCATATCTTTTCTCTTTCCTTATTTAAAATAACTGGCATCCTATCATGAATTTTTTTTATTTTATCATTAGGTTCAGTTGTTATTATAGCAAAACTCATAATCTCATTTTCTTCATCTTTAAAAATGTCAAATATACCAGCAAATGAAAAAATTTCCATATCTTTTAAAGTTATGAGATATGGAGTTTTTGTTTTTTCCTCTTTCTTCCATTCATAAAATCCATTTGAAGGTATAAGACATCTTCTATTTTTTAAATACCTATAAAAATGTGGTTTTGATAAAAAAGATTCTTTTCTTACATTTATAAAAGGTTTAAATTCTTTTAAGTTTTTAACCCAAAAAGGAATTAAACCCCATTTCATCAACTCAACTTTGTTAAATTTTTCCTCTTTTAAAATTACAGGTACATCCTGCCCAGGTGAAATATTATAATTTGGAGAAAAGTTGAAAGTTTTTTCTACTATTGCATCAAATCTATCTGGTATTTTGTCGATTTCAAAAAATATGAATCTTCCACACATAGAAAAATTATATCAAAAGTAGATAAGTATTGTGAAAATTTTGAAAAAGTTATCTAAATCGTCATCCCTGCTTCTGTAGGAATCTATATAATCAATTGAAATACTGGATTCCCGTTTTCACGGGAATGACAAAAAGTGTTTACAAAAGTAGGCTGTCTGTTTTTGTAAACACTGAATAAAAGGTAGTAAACACTGAATAAAAGGTAGGTTAGTTTACAAAAGTAGGCTGTCTGTTTTTGTAAACTATGGCTGGGGAGCAGGGATTCGAACCCCGATCAATGGATCCAGAG
>JGI11944J13513_1000742_pt1 | contig 29524 bp, 28 predicted proteins | sample TerdegcoTASludge_FD_13513 | JGI IMG/M metagenome (IMG submission 13513) | reverse complement strand
ACTTGGGAACGCATCCTACGGTGCCTATACATTTGCCGGTAACGTAGTGCTCGAAACACTTAGGCTAGTCAACAAGAGCTACTAGCTCACGGCTTTTGCCGTGGGGTCGTTGACAGACTGAACACCTCTACTAGAGAAGTTCGGCAGCCAGACTGGCCAACTCGGACCTTTCGCCCCTTGTCAGAGTTATGTGCCCGGCGATGGGTCTGTCCACCATCCTCGAAGCCGCGTATGTCAAACCGTTGCTGAAAGCGTCGAGATAAGAGTTATCTATCTGGTAGGGATCTCCTATCAGGACGATTTTCGTGTTTTCCCCCACTCTTGTAATTATAGTCTTTATTTCGTGAGGCGAGAGGTTCTGCGCCTCATCGATTATGAAGTACTGGTTCGGTATAGAACGACCCCTTATGTAACTCAAGACCTCAACCTGGAGTTGTTCTCCCTTCTTCATGAAGGCTTCGAGATCCATGCGCCTGTTGCCGAAAAGGATATGCAGGTTGTCGATTATCGGCGTCATCCAGGGGCTCATTTTCTCTTCCATTGATCCGGGAAGGTATCCTATATCCTGACCCATGGGGATTACCGGTCTGGCCACCAGTAGTCTCTCGTAACGTTTCTCATCGATAACCTTCCTGAGCCCGCAGGCCAGAGAAATCAGCGTTTTGCCCGTTCCGGCCATGCCGGGTATGAAAACAATTTTTATATCGTCGTCCAGAAGAAGCTCCATGGCCATCAACTGCTCGAGGTTTCTCGGCTTGATACCCCAGCTGGAGCTCTCCATATCCAGTCTCAAAGGCACCACGTTTTTCCTGTCGGGTGAGACTCTTCCTACGACACCATCTCCGAAATCTACGAATTCGTTGGCCTCCAGGCCTTCCTTGACCTCTCCGGCGGGGAGACCTTCCTCCAAGAGGAACCTTTCCATCAGTCCGGGATCTCGCACTGTCTCGACACCGGAAAGCCGATCGTCTATCTCGACTCTATCGTGAAGGTAATCTTCGGCTTTTAAGCCAAGTATGTCGGCCTTGACGCGCATGTTTATATCTTTGCTCACAAGTACGACTGAAAACTTCTCGCTGTCAACTAGCTCCATGGTGTAAAGCAAAATGGCGTTGTCTTTGTAGCCGTTCGACGCGAAGGGAGGCAATTTACTTTTGAACTCGTTGAAAACGACTATACGTATCATGCCGCCCGATTCCGTTTTTATCCCCTCCACGAGACTGCCCTTCTCTCTCAGCGAATCGAGATATCTGCTCACTTTCCTGGCATTCTGACCCACCGATCCAGCGTTCTTCTTCAATTTGTCGATCTCCTCGAGAACGGGGAAGGGAATGATGATATTGTTATCTTCGAAGTTCATGAAACAGTATGGATCATGAACCAGAACATTTGTATCTAAAACGAAGTCCTTGACCATATCAACCCCTCCACTTCTTCACAAACTTGCCCACTTCCGAAAGCCCTCCCAGGTATCTGGCAAGTGCCAGGAAGACTTTGGCGGTTACGCGGGCGTCGTCCATCGCCCTGTGAGTGGGAACGTCACGTATCCTCAATCTTCTGGCCAGTCCGTAGAGATTGAAAGGACCATCTTCGAAGGCCTCGTGGGCGAGTTCTATGGTGTCAATGTAATTGTTTGAAAGCGGCATAAGACCGGTTTCCTTAGATGCAATATCAAAAAAAGTCATATCGTTGACTATATTATGACCCACCAACACCGATGTTCCTATATAATCCTTGAACTTAGGAAAGACCTCGGCCATGGGGGGTTCTTCAGAGACGTCTTCGTTTCTCAAACCGTGGATACCCGTTATCTGGGCCGGTATAACCACGAGAGGGTTGACCAAGGCCTGAAAGGCCAGGTTATGCATTATCTTGCCACCATAAACAGGTATGGCCGCTATCTCGAGAATCCTATCGCCTTCTAGCGGTTTCGACCCGGTTGTCTCTGTATCAACAACCACGTAAAGCTTTTTCATAGGAAAACCTCCTGAAAAAATTTTACCATGAGAAAATATACATACCTTAAGTTCATTTTTCGAGTAGAATTGTTCGAGGTGATCTGTTTGAAAGAGCTACGTGTTCATGTCGTTCACAAACTTGGACTCTCCGAGGCCAGGAGAAGATTGGAAGAGAAAATGGGGGAACTCATGGAGCAGTACGAAGGCAAATTCACGCTAGAATCGACCTGGAAAGACAACACCCTCCTGTTCAAACTTGCCGCGATGGGGGTGAAAACAGAAGGAACTCTCGAGATAAAAGACACCACCGTTACGCTTTCGGGAACCGTTCCACTGGTGGCGATCGCCTTTAAAAAAAGGATCGAAGAGTCTATAAAGAGGGATCTGGAAGAGATACTGAGAGTATGAAATCCCGGAGTGGTGGTCTCATCGGAGGCATTCATGATTGATCTTCACAACCACAGCAATTTCTCCCCCGACAGTAATGCGACCCAGAACGAGATAGTCGAAAAAGCTATCGAAAAGAATCTACTGGTGATCGGTATATCCGACCACGACGATCTCGATACTTCCTTTCCCTACAGCTTCAGACTTAGAGACCCAGCCGGGTATCTGGAAAACCTCTCGCTTCTGAAAAGTAATTCTCCGATCAAGGTTTTGAGCGGACTGGAGGTCGGTATTGGTTCTTCCTACAACACTCCGCCCGACGGAGAGTTCGATTACTTCATCTACTCCGTTCATTCAATACCGGGAATCAATGACCTGGAGATCGACAACATCTGGACACTCTATCTCGAAGAGTCTCTGGAGGCTATAAAGGGGTTGACCGGACCGGGTTTCTTTGGACACATCGACTTTCTCCGCAGGTATATAAAAGGACACAGAGAGCTCGACAACCCTGCGCTCCTCGATGAGCTTTTAAGAAAACTCGCCAAGTCGGATATAGGGATCGAGATAAACACCTCTGGCTGGAGGGCGCCTTACAACGAACCCACTCCCCAGCCATGGATAATCGAGCGATACCTCCGGATGGGTGGAAGGTACATAACCATCGGTTCGGACTCGCACAGGGCGTGCGATGTTGGCAGCCACGTGGAAAAGGCGCTTTCACTGTTGCTAGATCTGGGGGTAAGGGAGATCTTCTACTGTGAAAAAGGCACGTACATGCCTCTAAAGATTTCGACCTAGCGCTTCCCGTGCCTTTTGAGAGGAAATTTTAAGAAACGTTTCAGATTCATCCCCTCGCCGAGTTTAAGTAGTCTGACTAGTGAGAAGTACACTATTACACCAACCAGTAAAGCCACGATCGTGGCCGCTGCGCCGATTCCAATAGTGAGTCTTATGGCAAGCATGATGGCAGTCATTATCAGGGACGCTAACATTATTTTGCCGATACTGATCAATGCTTTCCTTTCATAGCCAGCCCAGGCAAAAAGCGTCGCAGTCACTATAATCGTGCCGAGCATTCCTGCGATAGAGGTTGCCAGCGCAACGCCCACCGGACCCATCGTGAAGCCCAGTACGATATCCAGAACTACATTCACACCTACCATCAAAGCGGATATGATGGTGGGAGTCACAGGACTCTTCCTCGCGTAATAGGCCCTCGACAACACGCCGTAAGCACCGTAGAAAGGCAGTCCAAGAGTATAGGCGTACAGTAGGCCCGAAGTGACCGCCGTATCCAGCGTGGTGAAAGAACCCCTCTCAAAAAGCAGTCTCACCAATCCCTCGCCGGCCACCAACAATCCGAGCGTTGAGGGCAGAAGCAGGAAGGCCAGAACGGTTATCGAACTCCACACGGCCTTACTGAACTCTTCTTTAGAATCCTTTCCCGTCAACCTTGAAAGCTGTGGAAGGGCTACCGTTGCAACTGCAATCGCGAATATGCCAAGAGGAAGCTGGTAAAGCCTCTGCGCGTAACCCAGACTGGAAACGGCGCCAGCACCGAGTTCTGTGGATACTCTAGTATCGACGAAAGAGTTAATCTCGTTGATGGCCGGAGATATCGAGGAGATGAGAAAGAGACTGAGAAAATCCCGCGCATCCTGACTGTTGTAATGGGGGTTGAAACGAAAGCCGGAACGTCTTGCAGCGAGCATGACCACAAGAAGCTGGATCGCTCCGCCGGCGATAAAACCGATCGTGGGTCCAAGTATGGGTGGAGAGAACTTCTCGGAGAGGAGTATTCCTACGATCGTCGCCAGATTTATCAACATGGGCGAGGCGGCGGCAATGAAGAAGGCGTCGAGACTGTTCAATATGCCACAATAAACGGCCCACAGCGAGACCAGAGTTATGAAGGGAAAGGAGATTTTTATCAGTTGAGATGTCAACTCGATGGTATCGCCACTGAAACCGCCGGCGAATATGCCCGTCAACTCTCGCGAAAAAAATATGCCACCGGCGCTTATCGCACCGGACAGAAGTAAAACGAAAATCATCACAGCCGACGCGAACTCAAAAGCCTTTTCTCTCGAGCGATTGAGCCTGTCGTTGAAAATGGGAACAAAGGCCATAGTCATGGCTCCGTCGGCGAAGATCTTCCTCAGAAAGAAGGGCAACATCACGGCGACCAAATAAGCATCGTACTGCTGAGAAGTGCCGAAATAGCCTGCAAACATGGAGTCTCTCACAAGACCGGAGACTCTCGAAAGCAGTGTTGCTATGGCAAAGATAGCTGTATTTTTAACTGTGCTGGCCGTCATTTGATCCTCCAAAGAAGATTATAATACAGGCGGCCGATTTCGACTGAGAGATCCTTTGGATAGATACACCTGATGAGAATTATAAGGTTTCGCTTAGTGTTCTCGAGAAAAACTCTTGAATCCCTACCGTTTGGCTTTTTGCAGGGTGAACCCTTAAAGAATCGCTCATGGATCTGTGCTATACTGTTCATAAAAGAGCCGGTCTCACCCTATAGCCGGCCAACAACGCCGGAAGGAGTGTAGCCGCATGGTCACTGGCGGCGCCCGAAGTCGATGAAAAAAGTTGCACTGATCTTTGGAACCAGACCGGAGGCAGTAAAGATGGCACCGGTCTATCTGGCCATGAAAAACTCAAAACTCGAACCAATAGTGATTGCGACGGCACAACATCGTCAGATGCTCGATCAGGTTCTCGGACTCTTCGGAATAAACCCCGACTTCGATCTTGACATAATGCAGGAACGTCAGTCGCTATCTGGATTGACTTCGAGGTTGATCCAGAAGCTCGACGAGATTTACGCGGCAAACTCCTTCGACGCCACCCTGGTTCAGGGTGACACGACGTCTACATTTACGGGTGCGCTCGTTTCCTTCTACCATAAGATTCCAGTGGGTCATGTTGAAGCCGGGCTAAGGACCGACAACATCTACAACCCATTCCCCGAGGAGGTCAACCGCAGATTGAACGGAGTTCTCTCGACCTATCACTATCCTCCAACCGAAAGCGCCAGGGGCAATCTGCTCCGTGAGGGTGTTCCCTCCGATAGGATGATAGTGACGGGGAACACGGTTATAGACGCATTGCTGTGGACTATCGAGAACAAAGCCGGAGCCACTTCCTCATTCAGGGAGAAGTTCGGCCTTGAAAGCGGCCAGTACATCCTTATGACTATGCATAGAAGGGAGAACTGGGGAGAGCCGATGAGAAACGTGATGCTGGCCGTGAGGGATATACTCGATTCCATGCCGGAGATGAAGCTGGTTTTCCCGGTTCACCTGAATCCGGTCGTGAGAGAGACTGTCTACCCTTTGCTAAAAGGACATGAAAGGGTAATCCTCACAGATCCGCTCGATTACTTGCCTTTCGTCTCTCTAATGGAAAAGGCGGCCCTGATACTCACAGATTCCGGTGGTATACAGGAGGAGGCACCGGCGCTCGGAAAGCCCACACTGGTTCTAAGAGAAACCACGGAGAGACCCGAAGCCATACAGGCCGGCACGGCCCTTCTAGTCGGTACCGACAGGAAGAGGGTCTTCCAGGAGACGATCAGGTTGCTGACCGACCGGTCGGCCTACGAGAGGATGGCGCTGGCAAGCAATCCCTTCGGCGACGGAAAGGCCTCCCTGAGGATTGCCGAGCATCTGGAGCTTGTGCTTGGCTGATCAGCGATTACTCTTTCTTCATCCGGATCTCCCAGAAGTATTCGTACAGGGGCTTCAGCGCCTTGAATTCGCTCTTGAGAAGGTTGGAAAATTCGCCAGAAAAGAGCAATTCGTCCATACCTCTCTCTACTGAGATATAGAAGTCTTTCATCTGGTACCAGACCAGCAGTTCACCGGGAACATTTTCCTTTTTTCTGGGTCTTTTATACTTCTCTCCCATAATCAAGAAATGGCCTTCACGTAGAATCGCCGTCTTTTCCATAAAGACTCTGGTATTCTCTTCCAGTTCAAAAATCAACTTTCTCATGGTCTCGCGCGACGGAAAATAAAAGCCCATTCCGTAACGGTAACTGTCGGGAAAGAGCTCGAAGAAAAAGCCTGGCGAGTCCTTCCAGTCGGGAGATGGCACTTTGAAGGTAAACCACATATTGGTTCTGTACGGAGCCTTCCCTCTGTTTCTCCTGGCGTCGCGATTTATCCGGCTTATGGTTTTTCCCACCTGCGGTCTCGTCTCCAGAAATGGATCAAGCTCCTCCATAAAGGGTCCAAGCTCGGTCACAAGAGCCTTGAAAGGGTCAAGAAGAACCTCCCTGTATCTCTCTCTGTTAGCCTCCATCCAGGCTCTGTTGTTGTTCTTCCCAAGATCTACGAGAAAATCGAGGGTTGCCCGGGTAAAACCGTTGAACTTATCCATCTCTTCCTCCTTATCTGATTACAACAGGCAATTCAGAAAAACTAGATGGGTATCGACATGTACCTGTCCTTAACAGCATAGAAGATCTCACTTACCCCCAGTTTTCGCAAGAGATTCAACGCATCGCTGTTGTACTTTCCTACACTTATGGCCCTGTGAGAGTCCGAACCGATTGTTATCAGCCTTCCCCCAAGTTCGAGATACCTTTCGATAACCCACGGCTGGGGAGTAGGATCGCCCAGTCTGTACATCCAGCCCGACGTGTTGAACTCCAATCCCACGTTGCAAGGCTATGATCTGTTTCAAAAGGATATCCATCAGCTCGCCCGGACTGGGGGGTTTCGAACCGGGGATGTGTCTTCTCAGAAAGTCAAGGTGGCCCAGGAAACCCGGTTTATCTATAAGCTCCACAGCCATGGCCGCCTCTTCGAGGTATATGTCCCATGGATCTTCCATATCTCTCAGATCGGGAAAACCGGGAACTGTGTGGACCGAATAGATGTAATAATCGAAATCACCTACCGGCCACGAAATCCCAGTTGACTGCAATCCCAGTTCAAGACCGGAGAGAACGGTTATCGGATAGCTACCTTTGAGGCGTTCTATTTCTCTAAGATAGCTGTTTACCCCTTCTGGTTGAAGGCAGACATCCTGTCTCAACAGATAGGGATCGAAGTGATCGGAGATTCCTACGACCTTCAGCTCTCTCTCAACAGCCGCCTGTATAACGTCGGCCATGCTGTCTTTTCCATCGGAGAAAATTGTATGGTTATGTATATCTATCATATACTACTCCTACTGGTATTTAATCTGATAACAATTCAACTGCTTCTCTCTTTTCTTTGTCAGTAATATGCAAGTATATACTTGTTGTTGCTAGATTTACATGTCCAAGTAGTTCCTGAACTGTTTTTATACTTGCACCCTTTTGAAGAAGGTGAGTTGCAAAGCTGTGCCTGAATAAATGCGGATTTACTTTTCTTTCAGGGAAGACCCCTTTTACATGTGTATTCAACATTTTTGGGATCAATTTTCTGGATGTTGGCCCTCCCCTAGTTCCGATAAAGAGATGCTCCTCGTTTTCGCTGTTGGGAAATGTTGGCCTTATCTCGAGGTACTCGAGTATTATCGATTGCATCTGTTCGTTAACCGGTACTTCACGGTCCCTGTTTCCCTTACCGCTCTGAACACGTATTGCCGGGTTCTCCCCTAGTCGCAGGTCGCTCAGGGTGAGATGGCAGACTTCACTCACACGCAAACCACAGAAATACATNCTGGCCACTATCGCCTTGTTCCTCCTTCCCAGATTGGTCGGTTTGAAAGAGGCCAGTATCTTCTGTACATCGTCGTAGCTGAGATAGTCCGGTATCCTTCGCCGAGATTTGGGGTTTTTGATCAGCTCGGTCGGGACTTTCGGAACCACTCCGCTTATGTAAAGAAAAGTATAGAAGGAACGTATGGTCGATAAGTTCCTTGAAACTGTCGAGGGCGAGGGCTTTCTGGTAGAGTATCTTCCCTGGGAGAGCTCCTTCACGAAGGCTTCGATCTGCCTGCGCTTCACCTGTGTGTAATCCAGGTCGTGGTCGAGAAGATACTTCTTGAAGTGTTGAAGGTCGGTGAGATAAGATTCTACGGTGTTTGAAGACATATTCCTTACGAACTCCATGTTGTCTTTGAACCTGTCTATGGCTTCATCGAAATCCACTTTCCTTACCCCCAAAATCGCCGATAATATGAGTCATAATCAACATTATGTATCATTTTATTTATTGTACCACATGAGGTTATTTCTACAACCTTTCAAAAGTCTATTCAATAGCCATTTACAGTACCGGACCCTTTAAAATGCCCTATAACGAGTTTTTCAGTCTCTACATGCCTTTCTACCTATTGACCGCGTCAAAAACACAATATGGAGCGTTTTATCGATTATCCTTCTGAAAGCGTCTCCAAAACTGCGTTTTGATTTCAGATATACTGTCTCTGTATTTTTCGGCGATTCTGTAATTCTTTCCCTCCCTCAATACAAGCTCTTCCTTGATACCCGAGTAATGTTTCGACAGCGCACCCATTATCGCGCCGAGGGCCATGGGACTTTTCAGTCTTTTTTCACCAACTTTTTCGAGAAAGAGATTTATTCTCTCCAGCAGTTCTTCTCCATTGCAGGGTGACTCCGAAAGAGCGAAGAGCATTCCGATAGTTGGCAGTTTGAGACTTTTCATGAAATCGTTCAACTCGTCACTTTCCCACTCTCTTTTGAGGCATGAAGGTTGTACCTTTTTAGAGAGCTCCTTTCTAAATGCCAGGAAGATAAGTTCCATAAAGGAACCGATTCTCTTGTCGTAATCGTCGTCTGTCATGAGAATCGAGGCCACCGAACTGACCGGTAGATCTATCTGCGAGACCATTGTGAACAGTTCGCCCAGTCGTTTAACCGTAACGAAAGGTCTCCCCAGTTCCAGTTCCTGCGGAAGGATCAACAGCGCGTTTCTGGCTATTCCTTTAACCTCCTCGAAGCTCTTCCCGATTATGGCCGAGACCTTTATTTCGAAGCTTTCGTTGACCTTCCAGATGCCAGTTATCTTTTCCCTTCCGGAGTACTTGACATAATCCACAGAGAAACCTGTCACTTCGGCCAACCTGTTAAGGAGATCACCGTAAGCTCTATCCACGCTCTCGACATCTCCCCCGAAACCGGAGATGTTGGCGAGAAGGTTATCTATGTCTGCAAGTATAGGCTCGGGCCGGTTGTACTTGGTCAGGTAACCACGAATGAACCTGTTCCTGCTCGAACGATCGCCGCCTTCGTCCGAAAGCGTTCCTAGAATCCTTATAACATCTACAGCTGTTATTTCTGTCGGCATATACATCACCCCTCAACTTATACTACCATGAATACATACAGTTCTGTAGGTGGACCTATAATCTATATATTCAAGAATAATGGCTAGTTTATTAGTATGTTCAGGTTTAATTTAAATATGAAATTGATTATCACAACTCTACTTTGTACAATTCAGATTTTTCTAGTATATACCCGTAATCAAATTCAGGTACGGCGCCGACTTGCATAGTGACAATTGCGCCAAGAAGATTTCCGACTTTCAGACATTCGTCACCTTGCTTTCCGGAGAGATATGCATGGAGAAAACCGGCGTTGAAGGCGTCTCCGGCGCCGGTGGTATCCACGGCTTCTACGGGAAAGGCCTTTACCGCGGGACCCTTCTCGATTCTCGAACCGGCCGCGCCCATAGTCACCACTACCGTGTTCATTCTGTTCAGGAAAGGTGAAAGAAAGGCCCACTCCGTTTCATTTAAGAAAAGAACTTCAGCCCTTTCGGCAAGTTTTGAGACCTCGCGAGGTCTTTCGAAGGTCACAATGCCGCCGGGGTTGTAGGAAAACCTTTCTATGTTCAGAGAGTTCAGTATCATCGACAGCTGACCGGTGGAAATGCCTGCGAAATGGTAGAAATCGAATCCTCCGGCAACCATTTCGTATTTCTCGTTCACGCCGCGATAAGTGTACAGATGTCGTTGCCCTTGCCCGCCGATAACCGCAAAGCAAAGGCCCGTTCCGCCAGTAAGCACTTTGACATACCCGGTCTCGACTCTCTCGCGTGAACACCTTTCGATAAGGTACTCTCCGAAGAGATCATCTCCCACAGCCCCTTGCAGAAAGACTTTCCTTCCAAGGCGCGAGAGCATAATCGCCGTGTTGGCCGCGCTTCCTCCAGAAGAGAGGCCCAGCTTGTTTATCCTGTTTTCCTCGCTGTTAACGCTGTCTCCTATTACTGCGTTCAAGTCTATGTTTATGTTTCCAACGACTGAAATTCTCAATTTTCTCTCCTTCTCCCATTGGGTTTACGTTCTTTCTCTCTTTATAATTATAATTGGAAGTGATAGGAACAGCGTTTTCGAGGGAGGTATAAACTATGGTTGCGTTTCCTGAAGGATTTCTGTGGGGTGTTTCAACGGCAGGTCATCAGATAGAAGGCGGAAACAAGTACTCGGATTGGTACGAGTGGGAAAAGAAGGGAAAGGTCAAAGGCGGGGAGACTTCCGAGATAGCCTGTGGAAGCTGGGAGCGCCTTGAGAGAGATATCAAGGCTCTTGAGGAACTCGGGGTGAAGGCTTACCGTTACTCTATAGAATGGGCCAGGATTGAACCGGAAAGCGGTAAATTCGACGAAGACGCCCTTGAAAGGTACGCTGGCTTCATAAAAGAACTCGTAAGTAAGGGTATCCATCCAGTGGTGACACTGAACCACTTCGTTCTGCCGCTGTGGTTCGCCAGGATGGGTGGCTGGGAGAAGAGTGAAAACCTGGTCCATTTCGAGAAGTTCGTCAGAAAGGTTGTCCAATCTATAGGCCAATACGTTCATTACTGGGTGACCGTCAACGAGCCTAACGTTTATGCCTCCATGTCGTATCTGCTGGGAGAATGGCCGCCGCAAAAAAAAGACATTGAGCTGACCCGTAAGGTTTTGACGAACCTTATTTATGCGCATACGATGGCTTACGACGCAATAAAGTCATCGGTTCCCACGGCCATGGTGAGCATCGCGCTAAACATGATGCCCTTCCTTCCCTTTAGGAACTGGCATCCAGCGGACCTTGTCGCCGCAAGACTTCTGGGAAAACTATACAATTACTCTTTCGTCGATTCTATAAAACTTGGCAGGTTGGCCAGGCCGCTGGGGAATGACGAAACCGCACCAGAGATAAATGGAAAGATCGACTTTCTCGGTATAAATTATTACAGCCGCACCTTCGTCAAGTATTTTAGACCCTTTCCACAATTGCTCAACGGTCAGGAATTCGAGAGGACGGATATGGGTTACGAATTCTTCCCGCAGGGTCTGGAAGGAGTGGTTTTCAAAGCTTACAAAAGATACCGCTTGCCAATAATGATAACGGAAAACGGGATAGCCGACTCCACCGATAAAAAGCGCTGGCCCTACATCGATGGTGCTCTCCAGGCACTCGCCAAATCGATGAAAAGAGGAGCGAAGGTCTTCGGTTATCTTTACTGGTCGTTGATGGATAATTTCGAATGGAAGGAAGGTTATTCGATGAAATTCGGTCTCTACGAAACCGTTCGCGACACAATGGAACTCAAGGCCAGACCGAGCGCCGAAAGTTTCAGACGTTTCATTTCCGAAAACCGATGATCAAAAGGTCGTGGAGGCGATTGAATAAACGAACGGCCCAGTATGCTTGCCCCGTACGGTGCTGATTTAGGCTAGTGCTCGATTTAACTCATGACTCCTTTTGAATATTCTCACCACCTTTCAGACATTCAGATTTAACCTGTCGATCGATACCGTTCTGCCGATATGTGGTGCTAGAATCATGTTGACTTCTCATCGTGTGGTTCATCCGTAAGGGGGCGTAAATGAATATGGAACTTATTTCTGCACTGATAGCCGTGGCGGTTTCCCTGTTTTCGGTAATCCTTGGTATCTATCTCTTTCGCTGGGTCGGCAGGCACCCAGTCGGTAGCGAGCGAATGCGGGAAATAGGCGAGGCGATCCGCGAGGGAGCTGATGCCTTTCTCAAGAAGGAATACGTGATACTAGCCTTCTTCTCGATCGCGATCTGCACCCTTCTAGCGATTTTTTTGAGTATCTCTTCCGCGATCGCCTTTTTGATCGGAGCCATCTCTTCTGGCGTTGCAGGCCTGCTCGGAATGAAAGTGGCACTCAAGGCCAATGTTCGTACAGCAACGGCGGCGGACCGCGAGGGTCTCGAAAAGGCTTTTCTGATAGCTTTTCGGGGTGGTTCAGTGATGGGTCTGCTTGTGGTGGGACTGGCACTTGCCGGTGTAAGTGTGATTTACGGTATAACTCTGAAGGCGGAAATACTTCTTAGCTTCAGCTTTGGGGCGAGTATTCTTTCGCTTTTTGCCAAGGCCGGTGGAGGTATCTACACAAAAACGGCCGATATAAGCGCCGATCTCGTAGGCAAGGTCGAAATAGGAATTCCCGAAGACGACCCTAGAAATCCTGCCGTCATCGCAGATAACGTCGGTGACAACGTGGGAGACGTGGCCGGTATGGGGGCCGATCTTTTCGATTCTTACGTGGCCAGCATCGTGGCCGCGATGGTCCTCGGAGAGACTCTGGGAGTGAAGATGGTAGTCCTGCCGCTTATTCTGGCATCGGTCGGGATCCTCTCCTCACTGGCCGGAGTCTTCAGCGTCCGTGTCAGAGGGGAGAAGAATCCAGGACGTGCTCTGGACCTTGGAACCTATATCACCTCGGCGATTTTCGCTCTGGCAACACTCGTGATCTCGATGGTGCTTTCTTACGACCTGAAATTCTGGGGTGCCGCGATGGCCGGTCTAGTAGCCGGAACGGTGATAGGCTTCACCACAGATTACTTCACTTCCATCGACAGACACTTCGTGAAGAGAACGGCCAAAGCCTCGCAATCGGGGGCGGCTATCACTATTCTGACGGGTTACTCATACGGATTGATGAGTCTTCTTCCATCGTTGGTGGGAATCGGCGTAGCTTCCGGCATAGCCTTTGCCCTGTGCGGAGTTTACGGAATAGCCATAAGCGCTGTCTCCATGCTCGCAATTGTTGGGATGATAATCTCTAGCGACGCCTACGGTCCTATTGTGGACAACGCCAAAGGTATCTCCGAACAGTCCGGGCTGAGCGAGAAAGTCATATCTCTGACCGATAAGCTCGATGCTGCCGGAAATACCTCGAAAGCCATTACTAAAGGTTTTGCGATAGGGGCTGCAGGACTCACGGTCATAGCGCTTCTGGCAACTTACCAGGAACGAGTGGCAGCCATCACCGGCCAGAGCATAACCTTCGATCTCATGAATCCGCTGGTGATGCTCGGCCTTCTGACAGGTCTTTGCGTTCCCGCACTCTTTTCAGCCATGATAATGCTGGGTGTCAGCAAAAACGCCTTCAGGATGATAGCCGAGATCAGGCGGCAGTTCAAAGAGATCAAGGGTCTCAGTGAAGGAACTACCAGACCAGATTACGCGCGGTGTGTAGAGATAGCCACGACCGGCGCTTTGAAGGAACTGATGCTTCCCAGTCTGATCTCGATCGGAATAACACTACTGATAGCCTTCATAGGCGGGATACACGCTCTGGGAGGCTTTTTGGGCGGAGCTATCCTCTCGGGACTGTTCAACGCATTGCTGATGGCCAACAGTGGAGGTATGTGGGACAACTCGAAGAAATACATAGAGGACGGCGCTTTCGGCGGAAAGGGATCCGACGCGCACAAGGCAGCCGTAATCGGCGACACTGTGGGAGACCCCTTCAAAGACACCGCCGGCCCTTCCCTGAACACACTCATTACGGTTCTATCTCTGGTAGCCTCTTTGATAAGCCCGCTGGTTATTCTCTACGCTGTTTTCAAGTGATTATCCACTGAAAAAGGCGGGGAAAATCCCCGCCTTTTTTATCACCACAGATCAGAGGAGCGTGTTCACCAATTCTTCGATTCCCTGCCTCTTTTCGGCCGAAACCATGAACACAGGGGGCAGAGATCCACACTCCGATAGACCGTCTTTGACGGACTTGAGGGTTATGGATTGCTGGTTTCTCGAAAGCTTGTCGGCCTTCGTCAGGACGACCAGGTAAGGCAGGGAGTAGTATATAACCCATTCCAGCATCTGCCTGTCAACGGCCTGAAGGGGATGGCGGCTGTCCATGAGGACTGCCAGGAGCGATAGAGACTTTCTCGAATCGAAGTAATCGATTATGAGTCTCTCCCACTTCTCCTTCTCCTTTATGGAAGCCTTTGCGTAACCATAACCGGGCAGGTCCACGAAATAGACCGACCCGTTGACGGTGTAGAAGTTTATCGAACGTCTTGCCCGGAGTCGAACTCGTGTGGGCCAGTTTTCTACCGAAAAGGGAGTTGAGAAGCGAAGACTTGCCGACGTTAGACCGGCCGGCAAAGGCTATCTCCCTTTCCAGCGGAGGCGGGTACTCTCCTGATTTGAAGACCGTTCTGCACAGCTCAACACTCTTTATCACTCAATCACCTTTGTCCAGCAGAGCGACTTGGAGGACTTCCAGGATATCCTCCACGAAAACGAACTCTAGCCGGGATTTTATCTCTTCGGGAACCTTTTCCAGATCCCGTTTGTTAGCCAGGGGTATGATCACCGTCTTCATTTGGGAACGGTAAGCGGCCATCAGCTTCTCTTTCAATCCGCCTATCGGCAGAACCTTTCCCCGAAGGGTTATCTCGCCAGTCATTGCGATATCGTTCCTGACCTTCCTGCCGGAAACAGCCGAAATGAAGGCTGTAGTAAGAGTTATACCGGCACTGGGCCCATCCTTGGGAACTGCTCCCTCCGGAACATGTATATGGAAGTCCCTCTTCTCGAAGATATCGGCATACTTTTCACCATCGCAGAGTTTTTTGGCGAGCGAGGTGGCGATCTGCGCCGATTCCTTCATAACATCGCCAAGCTGGCCGGTGATGATGAGCTTTCCCTTCCCCGGCACGGGGAGCACCTCAATGTACATGATCTCCCCTCCGACGGGAGTCCAGGCGAGGCCTGTTACCACGCCTACCTCGGGCTTCTTTCGGAAATCGCTGTCCTTGAAGAGCGGTATTCCCAGGAATTCGCCGAGATCGTTCACCCCTACGTTTATACTCCCCTCACCTTCGGCCATCTTCAGGATAGCCTTCCTGATTATCTTTCCCAGGTTACGGTCGAGCTGCCTCACACCGGCCTCTCTGGTATAATCTCTTATCGTTCCCTTTATCGCCGATCTGGTGATTTTGAAGCTTCCATCCTTCATGTTGTATTCGTCTAGCAGCTTGGGCAGTATATGATCTTTGGCGATATGATACTTCTCCGACTCGGTATATCCGGGTATCTCGATGACCTCCATCCTGTCCCTGAGGGCATCGGGTATGGAGTATAGAACATTCGCCGTAGTTATGAACAACACCCTGGAGAGATCGAAGGGTACCTCCAGGAAATGATCGGTGAAATTGCTGTTTTGCTCGGGATCGAGAACCTCCAATAATGCCGAAGCCGGGTCGCCCTGGAAGCTTATTCCCATTTTGTCGACTTCATCCAGCACGATCACTGGGTTCTTCGAACCGAGCTTTCGGATCATCTGCATTATCCTGCCAGGAAGGGCGCCAACGTAGGTCCTCCTGTGGCCGCGTATTTCGGCCTCATCTCTCATGCCGCCCAGAGATATTCTTCCGAACTTTCTGCCCATTGCCTCGGCCACCGATCGCCCCAGAGAGGTCTTGCCAACGCCTGGAGGCCCTACCAGACAGAGTATGGGAGCCCTGAGTTTTTCCGAGTACTTTCTGGCAGCTAGGAACTCCAGTATCCTTTCCTTGACGTCCTGCAATCCGTAATGGTTGCTGTCCAAAGTTCTGCGCACATCTTTTATCTTTATCTCATCCTCCGTCTCCTGAGACCAGGGAAGGTTAAGCAACCAATCCAGATACGTTCTCACCACCGTCGCCTCAGCCGAGTAGGGAGACATCTTCTCCAATCTGGATATTTCCTGTTCGGCCTTCTCGCGAACTTCGTCAGACAGGTCGGGAGAAGCAGCCCTTTCCTTCAATTCCTTTATCTCTTCATCTTCCTCGCCTTCGAGTTCCTCCTGAATCGCACGCATTTTTTCACGAAGATAGTACTCCTTCTGACCCTGTTCAATCTTCTCCTTCACGCGCTTATCCAGCTCCTCTTCGAGCGAGAGGATCTCTATCTCACGACTCAGAAGTTCCATAAGTGTCTTCAGTCTCTCGACAGGTTCGACTTCTTCTAGCAACTTCTGCTTCTCCTCCAGAGCGAACGGAACGATCGAAGAGACGAAATCGGCAAACTTGTCAGCGTTGGAAGTGTCTTCGAGAGCCATCAGGGCTTCTTCCGGGAACCTACGGCTCATCGAAACGTATTTCTGCGTCAGCTCCTTGACCTTGCGAACCAGTGCCTCCAGCATCTTGCTCTTTCTGGCTCTGGACTTAAGGCTCTCAAGTTTTACGATCAGAGCGTTCTCCTCTTCGACTACCCCCGAGATCTTAGCCCGGGCCAGTCCCTCGACCAGGATCTTGTAATTGCCATCAGGCATCTTCATCAACTGGACGATGCGGCCTATAGTACCGACTTCGAAGAGATCGCCCAGTTCCGGTTCCTCTTTGGTTATATCTCTCTGAGACACCAGGAAGACCAGCTGATCGTACTTACCGATCGATTCTTCGAGCGCCGAAAGAGACTTCTCCCTCCCCACGTAGAGTGGCATCACTGAAGAGGGATATATCAACATATTGGTTCTCGTCGGAATCGCTGGCAATATATCGGGTATCTCTATCTTTCTCTCGCTTCTAATTGCTGCTTTCTCAAGTAATTCGAATTTTTGTGCCACCAGAACACCTTCCTTTCATTTGGTAAGATACCGTCTTTTCATTTCAAAAAAGAGAGCAATCCATCGGTTTTCTCATCAAGCGATGACAGGGACACGACTCTTTCGTTTTCGTTCCAGTGCTTAAGTTTCACTATCAGACACGGCAATTCCACGAAGGGTCTGTACATTTCGGGCCACTCGATAGCCATAACCGTGTTATCGTCGCCGAGATCTTCGAGGTCGAGATCCAGCAATTCTCTTTGATTACCCAGTCTGTAGAGATCGGCGTGAACTAAAATCAACCTGCCGGGATATGTGTTGATAATGTTGAACGTCGGACTTCTAACCAGCCTCTCTTCGATTCTCAACCCTCTGGCCAGTCCCCTCACAAAAGTCGTCTTTCCAGTGCCCAAATCACCGTAAAGAAGTATCGTCTCTCCTCCACTGAGTCTTTCGCCGATCTCACCGGCCAGTTTCAACAACTGGTCTATATTCATCTTTCCCAGTTCATAGATCTTCTCAGTGCTTCTTTCCACTTCGAAAACTCTTCCTCCATTCTGTTTCCGCTCGGTTCGAACTCCACCTCGCTGATACGCCTGTTTTTCAGCACTTCCATGTCCCATAAGCCTGTGCAAAGGCCTGAGAGCATCGCAGCACCCAGCGCCGTCGTTTCCTTTATCAGAGATCTATCCACGGGGATACCGAGCACGTTAGCTTGCATCTCCATCAGGAAGTTGTTTCTGGTGACTCCGCCATCCACCAGGAGCTTCTTCAGTTTTATCCCTGTCTCTTCTTCCATCAATTCCAGTATTTCGCGAGTCCTGAAGGTTATGTACTCGAGCACTGCTCTGACTATATGGCCCTTCTTCGTCCCTCTGGTCAATCCTATCAGCGTCCCCCTTGCCGAAGCGTCCCAATACGGGGCTCCCAGACCGGTAAGGGCTCCCGAGAAGTAAACTCCACCGTTGTCCTTAACCTCACGCGCAAGCGATTCGGTCTCCGATGGACTGGCTATTATTTCCAGACCCTCTTTTAACCACGTTATAAGTGCTCCAGAGGCGAAGATAGACCCTTCTATGGCATATATAATGTCTTTCCCAAGCTTCCACCCAATCGTTGTCAGGAGGCCGTGTCTTGAGTATTTCGGCTCCGACCCGGTATTCATGAGTATGAAAGAGCCGGTTCCGTAGGTACACTTTGCATCTCCCCGCGAGAAGGCCGTCTGTCCGAATAGTGAAGCCTGTTGGTCTCCGGCTATACCGGCTATCTCAGGACCGTATATCGAAGCTCCAAGAGCGTTACAGGAATCTACGACCTTCGGAAGGAACTCTTCATCTATTCCGAACATATCGAGAAGCTCTCTATCCCACTTCAATTCCTGTATGTTGAAGAGCATTGTTCTTGAAGCGTTCGAGTAATCGCACACGAATCGCTTCTCTCTCGTAAGGTTCCAGACCAACCAAGAGTCGATCGTACCGAAACGCAAGGTACGCCTCTTTGCGGCCTCCTGGACCGCGGGAACGTTTTGCAGCATCCATTCCATTTTCGTGGCAGAGAAATACGGATCGGGCATCAATCCAGTCTTGAGGTGTATCTTTTCTCCGAACTTTTCCCGCAGCTCCTTGCATCTTTCGGTGGTTCTCCTATCCTGCCAGACGATAGCGTTGCACAAAGGCTGACCGGTTATGGCGTCCCACGCGACCACGGTTTCGCGCTGGTTGGTTATGCCTATGGCTTCGATCTCACGGTAAGAGACCCTGGCATCTGATACCACGTTTTCCACAGAGCTCATAGTACTGAGAATTATATCTCTAGGATCGTGTTCGACTCTGCCAGGATTGGGGTATATCTGCCTGAACTCCTCCTGTGAAACGGCCACCTGATAAAACTCCTCATCGAAGAGTACGGCCTTGCTGCTGCTGGTTCCCTGATCGATGGCCAGAATATAACTCATCCTACCGCCTCCTCCTTCATATATTAAAACGTCTCTTGAAAACGATCGCGTTCTCCGGACAGATCTCGTGGCAGACGTAGCAGGTTATGCACTTGCTATAATCTATCCTGAACCTGTTTATGTCTATCGCACCGACAGGGCAAGTCCTTTCGCAATTCCTGCACTCAATGCACTTCTTTTTATCTATCTTTGGAAACTTCGTTACGAAATGCCTCAAGAAACCTGCACCATAAACCGCGATATAATTGGTTTCTGGCAATACCAGTCTCGACGGCGCGGGTGCGTCGCCCACGATTTCGTACTCACCAACCAGATTCTCTTCTCTGGCCATTCTCAAAAGCGGCACTTTAGAGTGCTTCACCTGGAAGAGTTCGGCTATCGCGTCGTCCAGAGAAAAGACATTTCTCGAGAGTGCCACGATTCCGGGATAGATCTTCCTCCCATTCGACGGTCCGTTTCCATCCATTCCCTCGACCCCGTCAAGTATCGTCAACGAGGGCTTCAAATACCTCGCCAGATCCAGAAGCATTCTGGAAAAATCTATCATGTTTCTCGCCCTGAAATGCCAGCCCTGTTTTCTAGCACCGGGGATACAGCCAAAGAGATTCTTGACACCAAACGTGACGAGCGTGAGCGAATGAGTCTTGAGTTTGGCCAGATTGACTACAAGATCGGCCTCCAGGACCGGGCGGGCTATTTCGAAGTTCCGATACGTCCCCTCCTCCAAAACCACAGAAACGGGATCGTCAAAATCGACAAGGGGAATTTCCAGTTCCCTGCAGACGCTTTCTATTCCGGCGACTCTGGCTGCGGCAATTGTACTGACCCTCGCGGGAGAATCTCCCACACTGACCTTTGCCCCGAGCCGAAGAAAAATCTCCGCCACCGCTCGGACTATTTCGGGATGAGTCGTCACAGAGCTGTCTGGCGTTCTGGCCGAAAGAAGGTTCGGCTTCAGAAGTACCTTCTTCCCCCGAACGTCTTCGTTGAAATTAAGCAGATCGAGACCTTCAGCTATCTTCTCCCTGCACTTTGCGTATTCTGGGCTGTTTAGTATTGCCACTCTGTTCATTTGATTCTTTCTCTCCATAAAGAACCCTCTTCTTCTTTCTACGATCATCCACTATGCAGCGTACCTCTTCGGGAAGTTTAACTTCGCAAGAAGAGAGAATCTCTATTATTATCTCTTCCGGGATAGACGTAACGGCCCAGAGATCTGTGAGATATATCCTTTCGCCCGTTCTCACGGGCGCCTTTTGCAGGGATGATTCGATAGCTTTCCTGTATCTCTCTCTTATTTCCTCTTCTGTATGATTCACCTTATCATCCATGGAAAGTCACCTCAGTAGAATTATACTCTAAACACATCACCCACAGTTGAATAAAGGCTTCCGTCATATTCTGAAACTTGTGTCCGTTCTTGTTGTAAAATTTTAGAAGAAAAGGGGGGAAACACTGGTTGGAGAAAACAGGGATGGATTTCGTGGTCCTCGACACCGAAACTACGGGCTTGGATGTCAACCGTGGTGCCAGGCTACTGGAGATAGCCGGTGTCAGGGTCCGCAACTGGCATATTGTGGAGGATGATGTCTTCGACAATCTCATCGATCCCGGTTGCATGGTTCCTTTAACGATAACCAGCCTGACCGGGATAAGCGACTTTACGGTGAAGGGTATGCCTCCAGTGGAGAATGTTCTTCGAGATTTCTTTCGCTTCGTCGAAGGTTCTATATTGGTAATTCACAATGCCCCCTTCGATCTGTCTTTTCTAAACCACTTTGGTGAGAGATGCGGTCTTGGAAGAATTCCTAACTCCTACATTGACACCATCGAAATGTCACGAAGTCTCTTCAGACGCGACCGGAACAATCTGGATATTCTTCTTGCCAGGCTGGGAATAGTCGCGGACTCAAGACACAGAGCACTTGGAGACGCTATGGCGACGGCCCGAGCTTTTCTGGCTATGAGTGAGAAGATGGGTAAAGAAAGTGTAACGAGATTCATAAGGAAGTAGGCTGGGGTCTGAAATGCCATGGCCGAATGATTTCTAGAGAGTCCATACGGAAAGAAACCACCCAGAAAAACTTAAAAAACCCAACATTTCGATCTGGTAGAATCTAAACGTTGCCAATCGTCTTTATCCGCCAAAATCGACCCCGCTTCGACTTCGAATTCACTATATATTGTGGTAGAATGTTTATCGTCCACTAATTATTGAGCTTATTCATGGAGGTATGATGATGCTGAATGTCAGAAAAAGAAATGGATCAATCGTAGAATTCGACCTAGACAAAATAATAAACGCCATGAAGAAAGCCTTCGATGCTACCCTTACCCACTACAACGAAGACATTCTTGAGAGGGTTGCGCTACGTGTCGTAGCCGATTTTCAACCAAGGGTAAGCGACAACCTCGTAGATATAGAAGACATCCAGGATTCCGTCGAGAGGACGCTGGAGAATCTGGGCTTCACGGAAGTCGCCAAGGCTTACATTCTCTACAGAACTCACCGCGAAAAGCTAAGAGAACTCAAATCCTCGATGCTTGATTTCTCGGAAACCGTCAACAGTTACCTCAACATGCTGGACTGGCGTGTCAGAGAGAATTCAACCGTAACCTATTCCATAGGTGGCCTCATCTTGCACAACAGCGGAACGGTAACGGCCAACTACTGGCTGAGGGAGATGTACGATCCCCAAATAGGTAACGCCCACCGCGAGGGAGATATTCACATTCACGATCTTTCCATGCTATCGGGCTACTGTGCGGGTTGGAGTTTGAGACAGCTGATTGAAGAAGGGCTCGGAGGGGTAAGGGGGAAAGTATCCTCTTCACCGGCGAAACATCTTTCGACCCTCGTGAATCAGATGGTGAACTTCCTGGGTATCTTACAGAACGAATGGGCCGGTGCCCAGGCCTTTTCGTCTTTCGACACGTATCTGGCTCCCTTTGTGAAGATAGACAACCTCTCTCTGAAGGAAGTGAAGCAGAATATCCAGTCCTTCGTTTTCGGCGTCAACACGCCTTCCAGGTGGGGAACGCAGGCTCCTTTCACCAACATAACGCTCGACTGGGTGGTGCCGAAAAAGATGAGAGACGAGCCGGCCATAGTGGGAGGAAAGAGACTCGATTTTACCTACGGGGATTGTCAGGAAGAGATGGATATGATAAACCGGGCCTTCCTGGAGATACTCGACGAGGGCGACGCCAACGGACGGGGATTCCAATATCCGATCCCTACTTACAATATAACGAAAGACTTCAATTGGGAAAATGAAAATGCGAAGCTTCTCTTCGAAATCACGAGTAAATACGGAACGCCTTATTTCCAAAATTTCATAAACTCCGACCTGGATCCAGACGATGTTAGAAGCATGTGCTGCAGACTGCAACTGGATAAGCGTGAACTGAAGAGGAGAGGAGGGGGATTGTTCGGCTCGGACGAATTCACCGGCTCGATCGGAGTCGTAACTATAAACCTTCCGAGGATCGCGTATCTCAGCAAGAACGAAACGGAGTTTCTGGAAAGGCTGGCCAGGGTTATGGAGCTGGCCAGCAGGAGCCTGGAAGTCAAGCGGTCGGTGGTGGAAAAGTTGAACGGTGAAGGCCTCTATCCTTATACCCGCAGATATCTAAAGAATTTCGACAATCATTTCTCGACCATCGGGCTGGTTGGAATGAACGAGGCCTGTCTCAACGCACGCTGGATTGGAAAGAGTATAGCCGAAAACGAGGGGTACAACTTCTCTCTGAGAGTGCTCGACTTCATGAGAAATAAAATAATGACCTTCCAGGAGACTACCGGGCACCTGTACAACCTCGAGGCGACTCCGGCCGAATCAACCTCTTATCGCCTGGCCAAGATCGATAAAAAGAAGTTCCCCCAGATAATTACCGCCGGAAAGGACAGCCCATACTACACGAATTCCTCGCACCTCCCGGTGGATTTTACGAGCGATATCTTCTCGGCACTCGACCTTCAGGAGAATCTCCAGCAAAAATACACGGGCGGTACGGTCTTCCACGCTTTTCTGGGCGAGAAGATATCTGACTGGCAGACAACCAGGGAACTCGTGAGAAAAATAGCCGGCAATTACAGAATACCCTACTTCACACTTTCCCCCACCTATTCTGTTTGCCAGACCCACGGGTACCTGAGCGGCGAGCAATACGCTTGTCCAAAATGCGGTGCCGCGACGGAGGTCTATTCAAGAATTACCGGATATTACCGCCCCGTCCAGAACTGGAATATCGGCAAACAGGAGGAATTCAAAAGGAGAAAGGTTTATCAGATAAGGAGAGAAAGCATAGATGAACTTCGCAGGCTGGGAAAGAGTGAGCCTGGTAGATTATCCAGGGAAAGTAGCCCTGACGGTATTTACCTCAAGCTGTAACTTTGACTGCGCCTACTGCCAGAACAAAACGCTCAAGAGACAAGTAATCGAAGAGTTAAGCGAAGAAACCGTGATAGATTATCTCGATAGGCGCAGAGCCCTGATAGACGCCATCGTAATAACAGGAGGCGAGCCGACTTTGAGGGTCGGAGAGTTGATACCCTTCATAGGCCGTCTCAGGGAGCGGGTACCGGGCAAATTGGTTAAACTCGACACTAACGGCTGGAATCCGGCTCTTCTTGCCCGCCTTATGGAGTGTATAGACTTTGTGGCCATGGATCTGAAGTCACTGGATTATTCGCTCTTCTCGGATGTATCAATTGAGACCATAAAGAAAAGTCTCGATCTGGTTAAGGCCTTCAGGGAGCACGAAATAAGGATCACGCTCTACCCTCCCTATATAAAACGTGAGGACTTCGGGGAGCTGGCCGAACTGTGCAGAGGGGCCTCCAGAATCGCCGTCCAACAGTATCGAAGGATCGATGGAAACGATCAAGAACCATACCAGTCAGGAATTCTGGAAGAATTTTCCGGGGTTCTTTCAAGGATATCTGGAGCGCAGATAGTTTTGAGAGAATGAATCACAGTCATAAAGAAACCGGGGACTACTGTCCCCGGTTTTGTTCGATTCGGGCTAACGTAGCTCGAAGTAGAACTTGAAACCGTCACCTCCGAAGAATATCTGAGGCTCAAAAGCGATGCCCAGAGGTGTTCTCCATTCGAAGCCTATTCCGATCGACAGCCCGAAAGTCTTAACCCGAAAGTCTTATCTGACCCTACCACTCCCATAAGATATAGCTTGGGGATGTAGACACTCAGCTCGTCGGAGGGAGCTATCCCGAAATTCTCCGTTAAAGGGACTCCGGCTTCCACGGATTCAAAAACGAAGTGACCTGGATTGAACGAGTAAGGATTCCAGCCTTTGAGATCGGTGTTGCCGCCTATGTAGAACTGCTTCGTTACCGGGGCAGTCCCCAGGTAGGTGACACCCGCTCTGGTAGTACTGAGGATGTATATTCTTCCAATTATTCTGTACCAGAAGTTCATCACGGCAGTCTGCTGCAGGTAACTGTATCCCTTGCCGAAGCCGTAGCTAAGGACCGTATTGCCGTACAGATTGGACCTCTCTTGTCGGAAATTCTCAGCATCGCCGAAGGCGAAGGCACCGTTGACGATCGAGACGGAGTAATCGTTCGTCACGGAAGCGTCGAAGGTGCCGCTCTCGAAAGTATAGGAAACTCCGGCCACGTAATCGCCGAAAGGATAACTCGCACCCAGCTTGAACCTGTTCAGGGTAAGTAGAAGATCGCTTTGCCAGGGAACCTCTTTGAAAAGTGTGAGTTCGGTTATAAAATCGATACCTGTTCCCAGGGCTTGCGGGTATCCAGCTCCCAGAGTGAACCCTCCCCAGAAAAATTGGGGTTGCGGAATAAAACCCAAGAATTTCTTATCGGTAAACCTGAGGAATCGAAGACCTCCGTAAATGTTCACTCCCGTTCCGAGCAGATTTCTCTCCCCAACGCCGATCGTCAGATATTGGCCGAAGTACGGATAAATCGTATTTGCCTCTTCGACCGTTATCACAAGCCTGTAATCACTGTCAACAGTCTTGATCTGCATATAGACGTCCGTAAAGAGACCGCTCTCCTGCAAGGCCCGTTTGGCCCTGTAAATCTTCTCTATGTCGAATTCGTCACCGATCTTAATGCCGGAAAGATTCCTCACGGTTGAGTCCAGCGTCTTCGCGTTGCCCTCTACCGCTATTTCCACTATTCTGTTCACTCCAAACAGCGAAATGGCAAACACGAAAAATACTGCGAGCACTATCGCTCTCTTCATAGTCCACCTCACTTCAAAAGGCCGTTGACTTTCTCAACGGCTTCGTTGAAAGCCTTTTCCGGCTCTGTAACTCCCTTTCTGACCTGTTCGATGGAATCATAGAGTATGTTCCTTATCTCTATTATGTTGGTATGAACGGGTCTAGGTCTGGCAAATTCTATAGACTCGATGGGAGCCTTCAATTGCGGGAAACGCTGCCAGATTAGCTGGATCTCTANAGACTCCATCGCNGACTTTTTCACCGGCATATACCCAGTCCCCTCGTACCAGAAGAGAGTGTTTTTTTCTGAAACCATCCATTTNAGGAAGGTCCAGGCCGCCTTAACCTTCTCCTCGGAAAGACCCGACATTATAGATAGCGAGGCTCCTCCTAGCGTTGTAGTCCTTTGCTTGTTCTGGGGNAGAGGTGCAACTCCGAGATCCCAGGGGATGTTTTCCAGGGCGTACCTGATCCCACCACTGGTCATCGGTCCCATCGAGATCTTGCCCATGGTGAAAGACTGGATCCCTTCGTCGATGGTAAGATCTATCGGTGAGAGCCCTTCCAGGAACCAACTCTGCCATCTTTCGAGCGCCTCGATTCCTTCGGCCGAATTGATCACGCATTCGGTCATATCTTCGTTGAAAATCTCGCCACCGTTCTGCCAAACGAGAGGCTCGAACTGGTAAAACATGGCGTCAACTCCCCACAGGAGCCCATACTGGGACGGTCTGGAATCGGAAGCTTTCTTTATCGTGAGCTTTCTGGCGTACTCTTCCATCTCTTCCCATGTCCTGGGTGGTTTGTCGGGGTCGAGCCCTGCCGCCCTGAAATGATCCTTGTTGTAGAAGAGCATGAGCGCACTTATGTTGAAAGGCAAAGCGTAGGGCTTTCCATCTCTGATGATCGTTGTCCAGAAGTTGTCAACGAAATCCTCCGGGGATATGGCCGGATCGTTCGCCAGAAGCTCAGTAAGATCGAGAAGCGAACCGTCTTTGGTGAAAATCTGTAAATGCTCGATATTTATCATAGAGACATCTGGCCCCTTTCCCGTCAAAAGGGCGGCCTTCAACTTCGTGACCGTATCGTCGTACGAACCCTGAAAGATGGCCTTCACAGTGATTTCGTTCTGAGATCTGTTGAAATCGTTCACCAGCCTGTCTATTATCGGCTTCTGATAATCCGACATGGAATGCCAGAAGGTGAGAGTAACCTTGCCGATTCCGGTGAAAACGAGCAGCAAGAGAAAAACTGAAACGATATACCTTTTCATGCCTGACCTCCTTTTCCCAATCAACCCTTAAGACCTGTTAATGTTATGCCTTTGACAAACTGCTTTTGAGCTATGAAGTAAGCTATCATTATTGGCAGAGTAGCCACTACCGTGGCGGCCATGAACTCGCCCCACTGAATGCCCCCCTCGGATTTGAACATGGCCAGTCCAAGCTGAACGGTACGCATCTCCGGTTCACTTATTACCAGAAGCGGCCAGAAGTAATTGTTCCACGACCACATGAAAGAAAAGATGGCTATAGTTGCCATCGCCGGCCTTGTCAGTGGTAAAAAGACATTCATCAGTATCCTGAGAGCGCCGCATCCGTCTATCGTGGCGACGTCTTCAAGATCCTGAGGTATGGTGAGAAAGAATTGCCTGAGGAAGAATATGGAGATCGCCGTCGCTGCATGCGGTATTATAAGACCGGTATATGAGTTTTCGAGGTTAAGGCTCATGACTACAAGGTACTGTGGAATCATCACCACCTGTTGAGGCACCATCATCGTAGCTAGAAAGGTATAGAATAGCAGGTCCCGGCCTTTGAACCTCATTCTGGCGAAGGCAAAGGCGGCCAGCGAGGCAGTCCCCAGCTGGAGAAGAGTAGTGACGCTGGCCACTACTGCGCTGTTTAGGAGATACCTGGCGAACGGTACTTTTCTGAAAACGCTCAGATAGTTCTTGATAGTGAACTGCCGTGGTATCAGCGAGAAAGGGTTCTGGAGTATCTCTCTCAGGTCTTTGAAGGAAGTCATTAAAGACCAGAAAAATGGGAAGATCATGACCAAAGCACCTGCGATAAGTATTATATACTTAATCGTCTTGAATCTCCTTCTATTCATAATGAACCCTTCTTTCGAGAGTTTTCACTTGGAAGGCCGTCATAGAGATCACGAAAATGAAGAGCACGAAGGCCATCGCGGCCGCGTAGCCGAAGCGGTAATAGGCGAAGGCCTCTCTATAAAGCCTGAAGACAACTACCGAAGTAGTATTAAGCGGACCGCCTTCGGGCGTCATCACCATCACCGGACCGAAGACCTGAAAGGAGTTTATGCTGAACATAATCAACAGAAAAAAGGTTGTGGGTGATAGGAGAGGTATGGTTATCTTTCTGAGGCACTGGAATCTCGTTGCCCCGCTCAGAGAGGCGGCCTCGTAATACGTTTCTGGAATTCCCTGCATACCTGCCAGATAAACCACCATGGCGTAACCGACGTTTTGCCAGATTCCCATGAGTATTATCACAAAAAGCGCCACGCTGGGGCCCTGGAGTATTTTCGGAAGCTGTATGCCTGTCCAGTTGAAGAGAATTTGCACAATTCCCTCGGGATTTGTCAACCAGTTCACGTACTCCCCTCCCATGGATCTGATCAGATGATTGACATAACCCAGCTCGGTACTGAAGAGAAAACTGAAACCCATCCCGGCGGCTATTGGTGAGGTGACTACCGGGAGAAAGTAAACAGTCCTGAAAAAACCTATCCCTTTCAAAGTCGCATCGTTGAGAAGTGAAGCGAAAAGAAAACCCAGAACGAGAGAAAAAGGCAGAACGCCTACCATGTAGTAAGCGGTGTACAACATTGAATCCCAGAATTCCGGAGAACTGAGTATCTTCGCATAGTTTCCCAGACCCACGAAAGTCATACCGGGCGAGAGGTCCCACTCGTGAAGACTTATAAAGAAAGAGTAAACGAGCGGGTAGAGAAGAAAGAAAAAGATAACCGCCCCCGCCGGTAAAATGAAGAGATACGGAGTTATCCTCCTTCTCATGGCTCATCGCTCAGATCATATCGAAATATATGAAACACCTGCCCTTTCATTTCTCTCGCACTAGATAAATACTAACATCTCGGCTCAGCAAATCAATCACCGATAACCGGATTCTAACGAATAAAGCGCCGAAAGTTTCTCTATTCGCAACGGCATATGTACCAGCCGCTAGTCGCGGAAAGTCTGACTCTATCTACAACCGGATAGAAGCTTTTAAGTTCTTCGTAAGCAGTAGATACGAAATTCCTGTAATCGCTCCTCTCGAGAAATTCGACGAACGAGACCAGGAGGTTTTTATTGGGGAAGAATTCGTGAAGTATCATCTCTTTCTTGCAGATTCTTTTCGTTTCTCCGTAGAACCTGACCCTTCCATCGATTTTGTGTCCGTGTAACACATAAGAGGCTACCAGGAGATCGAAACTGTTGTCTTCAAAAGGAAGATCCTCGAAAAAGTCTGCCCGCATCACTCTGACTCCTGTTCCGGCCAGATTTCTCCTGGCTATCCTCACCATGTTACTGGAAGCATCCACGGCAGTTACTTTTATACCCAGCTCGCTCAAGGCTCTGGCGAAGGCTCCGGTCCCGCAACCTATGTCGATCGCTCTTTCGATCTTGTCATCAAGTCTCCAGTAGTTCTCCTTCAGGAGCCTTCTGTAATTCTCCAGCTGCGATCTGAAAGCCATATTATAAAAAGGTGCGATAACTGAAAACAGTCTAATGTGGTTCTTTCTCTCGATCATTTTTCTCTCCTCAAAGAGATACTATCAGAAACACGCGATCGATTCAGGTTAAATTTGGAGATAAGAAAATAGGAGGTTGACACTCATATAAGTGATAGTGTATCATATATGTATTAAACATATAAGGAGGCGAATATAATGCCCTATGGCTTTGGTTACGGGAATCGTTTCAGAGATGGTTCATGCAGGTTCTTCGGTTATGTTCCCCGAGGTGGAGGAATAGGTGGAAGATGGCCCGGTTCTGCCAGGGGAATGGGATTCTACGGTAGAGGATTTTACTATGATTATCCAATCACTCCCGAAATGGAACGAGTCGATCTTCAGGAGTACAGAGATTATTTAAACAATGAGCTCGAGCTCATCAAATTGGAGATCCAGAAAATCGAAAAAAGACTGGAGGATCTGGAACCCCAATCCAAAGGAGAGTGAGAAACCATGCCATGGAGAGATGGAACCGGACCTTCAGGTCA
>JGI11944J13513_1000741_pt1 | contig 29584 bp, 26 predicted proteins | sample TerdegcoTASludge_FD_13513 | JGI IMG/M metagenome (IMG submission 13513) | reverse complement strand
ACGAGCGCCTCAAAGGCGGCCTCAATGGCGCGCCAGCCGCCGCGACCAACCCGCTGTCGGTGGGCATCGCCTACGCGACGCTGGACCGTTCGACGGCCGACAAATTGCCGCTGATCACCATCAACCACGGCCGCACCGATTCCACCGACGGTAGCGTGTTCCCTTACGTGTTCCCGCTGCAGCTCAACCCGTATTCGGAAGTCTCGGCAATCATCAACTACATCGGCACGCGCGAAGGTGGGGCGGACAAACTCAAAGGCAAGAAAATCGCCGTGCTGTACCACGGCTCGCCGTATGGCAAGGAAACCAATGGTGTCCTGGAAACCCTGGCGAAAAACGCCGGTTTCGAACTGACCCTGCTGGAAGTGCCGCACCCTGGCAACGAGCAGCAATCGCAGTGGCTCAATATCCGTCGCCTCAAGCCGGACTGGGTGATCCTGCGCGGTTGGGGGGTGATGAATCCGGTGGCGCTGAAGTCGGCGCAAAAGGTCGGTTACCCGGCGGATCACATCATCGGCAACATCTGGAGCAACTCGGAAGAGGACGTGGTGCCGGCAGGCGCGGCCGCCAAGGGCTTCATTTCCATCACCACGCACCCTTCCGGGACGGATTTCCCGGTGCTGCAGGGCATCAAGCAAAGCGTGGTGGACGCCGGCAAGGGCAACCTGGCCGATCCGAAGCGTTTCGGTACGGTGTACTACAACCTCGGTGTGGTGAACGGCATTCTCAACGTCGAAGCCGTGCGCCTTGCGCAGGCCAAATACGGCGCCAAACCGTTGACCGGCGAGCAGGTGCGCTGGGGCTTCGAACACCTGAACCTCGACGATGCGCGGTTGCAGGCATTGGGCGCCAAGGGCCTGGTGCAACCGTTGAAGTTGTCGTGCGCCGATCATGAAGGCGGCGGCGCGGTGCGCTTTCAGCAATGGGACGGCCAGCGCTGGAACCTGATCAGCGACTGGGTCCAGGCCGACCGTGCGTTGCTGCGGCCGATCATCGAGGCTTCCGCGGCCCAGTACGCCAAGGAAAAAGGCATCAGCCCGCGCAATTGCAGCCAGGAGCAATAAGGTCCGTTAAGCCAGAGTCTGCAAGCCAACCCTCCCTTGTCGAGGGGCGAGCGGGTCGTTGTTTTCTACGAACAGTCGATCCCCGCCTTGCGCGGCGTAACACAAAGGAAAGGCCACAAGCCTTTCCTTTTTTTTTGTATAGGCGACAGCACAAGTTCAACTTGTGCCAAGTGTTTGCAGTGCAACAGCGGACGCGCAAAGTGCGGATTAATACATGCGATAAATAGTGGATAACTTTATTTAACTAGTTGAAATATAAGTATTTATTTTATTGGCATGATTTTCGGAATGTTAAGGCAGGATCAGCATTTTTTGCCGCCCTCCCTCCTTAACAGTTTGAAGAGAACAACATGCGTAAAGTAGCTGCTTTGTCTGCGTTTTTTGCCGTTACCGCGCCCGGTTACTCATGGGCCGCCAGTGATAAAAATGAAAATGGATTTATTGAAGATAGCCATTTGAACATTCTCAACCGGGACTTCTATTTCAGTCAGGATTTCCGTAATGGCAGCAGTGCAACCAACCCTCACACGGGGGCGCGCCAGAGCCGCCGGGCGGAATGGGCCCATTCGGTCATCGGGCGCTTCGAATCCGGCTTTACCCAGGGCCCCGTGGGGTTCGGGGTCGATGCTTACGGGCAGTTCGGGGTCAAGCTCGACGGCGGTGATGGCGTGGTGGGCAACGGTGTCGGCGGGCCGGGGTTGATTCCGCGCAAAGGCGATAACAACGGCGAGCCCAAGGATGAGTGGGGCAAGGCCGGTGGCGCGGTCAAGGTGCGGGCGTTCGATACGGTGGTCAAATACGGCGATGTGTCCCCGACCAGCCCGGTACTCCATGCCGGTGATATCCGCCTGTTGCCGCAAACCCTGACCGGTCTGATCTTCGACAACACCTCCATCGCCGGCTTGAAGATCGAGGGCGGCAAACTGACGGCGTCCAGCGATCGCAGCGGCGTCAACCATAGCGGTGACCTGGGCACGGTCTACGGTGGTCGCTTGACCGGGGCGGATAATGTCCAGTACATCGGCGCGGATTATCGCTTCAACGACAACTGGAGTTTCAAACTGCACACCAGCCGCCTGGATAACGTCTGGAACCAGTCCTTCGCCCGGGTCGACTTCAAGCAACGGCTGACCCCCACCATCACTTGGGATACGGGGCTCAATTACTATCGCACCCGTGACAGTGGCGACGCCCTGCTGGGTAAGATCGATAACGACAGCTGGAGCACGCACCTGGGGCTGAATGTCGGATTCAACCGTTTTCTGCTGGCATACGAGCAAGTGCGCGGTGACTCGCCGTTCGACTATGTGTGGAACACCTACGACCTGGAACTCGACAACGCTTCCCAATGGTCAGACTTCAACAACCCCAACGAACGCTCTTGGCAGGCCAGTTATACCTATGACTTCGCCGTGTTAGGGCTGCCGGGGCTGAGCCTCACGGGCCGTTACCTGCGTGGTGACAACATTGATGGCACGCGAGCAACGGGCGGCTACACGGCGTTCAACAGCGTCAGTGACGGCAAGCACTGGGAGCGTGATTTCTGGGCGAGCTACATCGTTCAGAGCGGCCCGGCAAAGGACCTGAAGCTCCAAGTACTGCAAGCGACGCACCGGGTGGGAGGCGATTTCGGTAACTACGACGCCAACGTTGACGAGCTGCGGGTCATCGTCGAATACCCACTGGATTTGCGCATGCTGTAACCGCGCCATCGGTGGCATGGCAGCAACAAAAAGCCCGCGCGAGGCGGGCTTCTTGGGGATTCATAGGCGGCCGTGGACGTCTATGGATCGGTGCCTGGAACCGGTCAGATACGGAAACTGCCCACCAGATGCTTCAAGCGTGCCGCCTGCTGTTCCAGGTCGGCGCAGGCGCGCAGGGTCGATTGCAGGTTTTCCACGCCTTCCTGATTGAGCGTGTTGATCTCGGTGATGTCCATGTTGATCGACTCCACCACCGAGGTCTGCTCCTCGGTGGCGGTGGCGACCGACTGGTTCATCCCATCGATCTCGCCGATGCGCTGGGTCACGCTGCTCAAGCGTTCGCCGACCTGGTTGGCGATCTCTACGCTGTCGAGGCTGTGGCGCTGGCTTTCGCCCATGGTGCTGACCGAATCCCGGGCGCCGACTTGCAGCTCCTCGATCATCGTTTGCACCTGTTGCGCCGACTCCTGGGTGCGGTGCGCCAGGTTGCGCACTTCATCGGCCACCACGGCAAACCCACGCCCGGCGTCACCCGCCCGGGCGGCTTCGATGGCCGCGTTGAGCGCCAGCAGGTTGGTTTGCTGGGAGATGCTGGTGATCACTTCGAGGATCTGCCCGATATTCACCGTTTTGCTGTTCAGCGACTCGATATTCGTACTCGAGGCGCTGAGCATTTCCGACAGCTGATTCATTGCACCGATGTTGCGCTCCACCACTTGCTGACCCTGCTCGGCCATCCCGCGCGCGTCGCTGGCCTGGTGCGAGGCCTCAGCCGCATTACGGGCTATTTCCTGAGCCGCGGCCCCCAGTTCGTTGATGGCGGCGGCCACACTGTTGGTTCGGCTAGCCTGTTCGTCGGAGTTGAGCATGGATGAGTTGGAGGCGCTGACCACGCGCATTGCCACTTCGTTGACGTGCTCGGTCGCCGACGAGACCTCTCGGATCGAGGTGTGAATACGTTCGACAAAACGGTTGAACGCATTGCCCAGCATGCCGAACTCGTCATGCGTGTGGATGACCAGGCGTTTGGTGAGGTCACCTTCGCCTTGGGCAATGTCCTCCATGGCGCGGGTCATCGCGTGCAGCGGTTGGAGCAATACGCGGATCAGCAGACTCAGCAGGACGATGATGATGACCACCGCAACGATGGTGGCAATCACCGCCGAATAGCGAAACTTGCTCAGCGTTGCGTAAGCCTTGTCTTTATCAATAGACAGGCCGATGTACCAGTTGGCCGAAGGTAGACCTTTGATCGGTGCGAAGGTCAGCAAGCGGGCTTGCCCGTTGAACTGGACCTCGGTCAGCTCGCCGGAAAGTTTCGGTGTGTGTGTAGGGTACAAATCCGAAAGCGACTTCATCACCAGCGCTTTGTCCGGATGGACCAGGATCTTGCCCTGATCGTTGACCAGGAACGCATAGCCCATGCCGCCAAAGTTCAACGAGTTGATGATTTCCACCAGGCCATCCAGCGCCAGATCGCCGCCGACCACACCGATGTTGCTGGAAACCTTGCTGATGACACCAATGACCATCTTGTTGGTGGCCATATCGATATAAGGCTCAGTCAGCATGGCGCCGCTGGCGTTCATACCGTCCTTGTACCAAGCCCGGGAGCGCGGGTCATAGCCATCGGGCATCTTGGTGTTCGGACGAATACTGAAGCTGCCGTCGACCTTGCCTAGGTAGTCGGTGAGAAAATTTGAGGTCAGGACGCTTTCATCCATCAGCGTCTCGGCGTTGGCAGGCTCCCTGGCAATGTTCTGCGCCAGGTTCGTCACCAGATTGATCCGCCCCTCCAGCAGGTTGCGAATATTGGTGGAGGTCGACTCACCCATTTCAGCCAAATAGTTTTCCAGGCTGGTGCGGGTGGCATTGCGCTGTAGATAGTCGTTGTACAGCGTGAACAGGGTGAAGGCGAGCATCACTATCAGCGACACGGCCAAAAGAATTTTATGACTGAAACGAAGGCTTTTATTCATGGCGTATTGAGTTCGCTAGGTCTTTTGCGGGGACTGTGGAAGCGTATCGGCTGGAGCCGAGCAAACCTTGAGATGCGAAGAGCCTGATTACTGCGACGGAGGAAGGTAAAGGGGGCAAGGAGCGACCGCCAGAAACGACAAAGCCCGCAGGAGGCGGGCTTCTTGAGGGGCGTCATAGACTGCTGCACAGCGGCGGGGGATTTCCGCTCATTCGGTTTTTAATCGATGCTCAGGGTCTTTCCAGCGGCTCAGGTATGAAGCCTTGCTCCCTGAGGGACTTGATTACACCTCGAATGAGATAGTTGTTGGAAAAACCGATCGTGTACTGCCTCGCGCCGGCGTTCAGCGGTAGAAGCATCCCTTGATCCACCAGCTTTTTGATCAGGTAAGTCCGTTGATTGCTCGACTGCTGTGGGAGTACGGCTGCTACATCTGCCGATTTTACGACCTTCAGTTTTATTGCGGCCAACAGCACCGCTTCCTCTACCTCCGTGATCCATTTGCGTTCGCGTGCGAAGGCCACGGCAGGCACGAGTATGCATTTGGTCAGGTATGCGTAGTCTGTGAGGCGATCGACTTTCTCCAGCTCCTCACGAACCCCTTCCAGCACGTAGGTACACCACGCCTCCAGTCCGTCCTTTGTTCCTTTGTCGGCGGTGGCAAGCATTGCGTAATAGCGCTCACGATCGTTGCAGAATACGGCCGTAGGATTCAGGACACGGCCGCCGGCGTTGACGTTGAAACCATACTTGATCAGGAGTGCGTAGGTTAGCAGCCTGACCACGCGGCCATTGCCATTGCCGAATGGATGTATCCATCCAAATCTATGGTGAGCGAGCGCAACCTTCATGAGGTCGTATTTCGGGGGAGCTTCGTGATTCACGAATGCGACAAGTTCCTGCATATACGCTTGAACGTGGATGAAGTCAGGAGGCTGGTGATCAGACTGAGATATTCTGACCTCTCCACTGCGATAGGCTCCGGGCGTTTTGTCGCCCTCACGCACCAGATCGTCGACGGTCATCGCGTGCAGCTCTCGAATCATCTGCTCGGTCAGCGCTGCGCCGGGCGCCATGATCCGCTCAATGTAGTCCATCGCCTTTTCAATATTGGCCACCTCGCGCAACGGGTCCGTGTCCTGGGCCTTACCTTCGACCTTGCTGTCTATATAGTCCGCCAACGTTGTGTGGTTGCCTTCTATGCGGGCAGAACCGAGGCTTTCCAGTGCATGGAAAAGCGATTTGAGTTGGTAGAACACCTGCGGCGGCGTATCACCTTCAAGCCTTAGGCGACGCAGATGCTCCAGTTCGCTCAGTACATCGACAAGGTCCGAGTCAAAGGATGGATTGAGAAGCTCAAGGTCGTGATGGATAAATGTAGGCATATGGAAAGATATCTCAAGCCGGCCGAAAGGTTATCTTGAAAAAAATCAGGGAAGCTACCGTAATTAAGGGTGTTTGCTTAGAGTGCGCTAAACATTATCTTGAATTCAGGCTTAAGCTAACTCAAAAATGAACAATGATTAAGTGAGAAATCTCGATGGTTAGCGGAGGGCATGGCGAGGATGTGCTTTCGGCAGGTCTGACTGATGGGGCCTTTGAGCGTCATGAATCGCCGCCAGGCCTTCAAGGTCAGCAACAAGGGCTGACCTTGGTATTGCAGGTGCTGGAAACTGCTACGGAAATAGCCGTTAGTTTGACGATGGCGGGAAGTCGATATCGGTAGCGGCGATGTTGTTCAAATAGTTGGTCAGGGTTAACAGCGTGATCTGTGCCACCACCTCCACGATCTTGCTATCGGTAAGACCGGCGTTGTGCGCTGCGGTGATCTGGGCATCACTCAATTGTCCGCGGCTTTCGGTGATTTGATGCGCCAGAGCCGCGACCGCGCTGAGTGTGCCCATGCGTGCTTTGCCAACGGCCTCCTCGCTCAAGCCAGCCTTGGCCCCAAAGAATGCATGTGCGGCCACGCAGTAGTCGCAACCGTTGACCTCTGACGCAGCGAGGGCAACGACCTCACGCTCAACGGCACTCAGTGAGGTTTTACCCAAGGCCTGAGCGAGGCTCTGGTAACCACTCAATGCGGCCGGGGAGTGAGCCAGGGTTTTAAATACGTTGGGAATAAACCCAAGACCTTTTTGGATACCTTCAAGAGCAGCGCGCGAGCCAGCAGGGGCTTGGTCCAGCGAGAGAGCCGCGATACGAGTCATGGTAATTCTCCAGTAGATTGATTAGCCGGCTTGTCGATCAAGCCTGGTGTCAATATTAGGGAGGCAGACTTTCCTTTCGGATTCAGATCGTCGAACTTATGCAACAGATCGTCTAAATTTGAGCGAGCTATGGACCGATTATCGACACTGCTTAAACACTTCAATCTGCATGCGTCCACGTTTCACCAGGGTGGTTTTTGCGGAACAACCAACCTCTATGGGCAGGGCCGTTTCGGACACGCACATTTACTGCGTTCGGGACGCCTGGCCCTAAGGGACAAGCGCGGCCAGCTCATTGAGTTGACGGAACCCAGCCTGATTCTGGCGGTGCGCCCGCAGGAGCATCAGTTGCTGGCGATCGAAGCAGATGAAGCGGAGTTGGTCTGTGCAACCTTGCAATTTGATGGCGGGGCGAATAATCCCCTGACTCTGGCTTTACCGGACTTCATCATCAAGCCACTTCGTGAACTGCAGGGGCTGAGTGGCACCCTCGACTGGCTATTTGAAGAAGCCTTCGGCGACGAGTGTGGCCGTGATGTCATCCTCAATCGTCTGTTCGAGCTGATGGTGATTCAGCTGCTTCGCCACCTCATCGCCAGTCGTAGCATTGCGTCAGGGATGATGGCCGGATTGGCTAATGCTCAGCTGTCCCGCGCGCTCGTAGGCATCCACAACGAACCACAGCGCAATTGGTCCGTGGCGCAATTGGCGGATCGTTCAGGTATGTCACGCGCCAGCTTTGCTGCGCACTTTCGCGAGACGGTGGGTAGTACCCCGGCAGATTATCTGGCGAACTGGCGAATCAGCTTGACGCAGAAGCGCCTGCGTGAAGGGCGCCCCATCGCGTTGATTGCCGATGAGGTTGGCTATGAAAGTCCGTCTGCGTTAGCCCGTACTTTTCGGCGCAAAGTTGGTGCAAGTCCGAAGGAATGGCTCCAGCACACTAAGGGATGACGTCTAACCGACTGGTGGAGCAATCGCAGGAATGATCATGGTCCTGGGCTCAGTGTGGAAACCCTCACAGGTGTGCCCGGAGAAAATCGATGAACGCCATCGTCCGCGCTGAATGTCGCCGCTCACGACTGAACACGGCGCTTACAGGCAGCGCGGTGTTCTGATAATCGTTGAGCACACTACGAACGTTGCCTTGTTCGACGTCAGCTGCGAACAGCCATTCTGGAGAAAGAGAAATGCCCAGGCCGCAGAGGACCATTTCACGGATGGCATCGCTGCTGTTGCTGGTGACGTTGCCTTTGATAGCCACATCGAACTCTCCTGCACCGCGCTTGAAGTGCCAGGTGTCATAGTGCTCCAGCAACGTGAAACCGATGCAGTTGTGGCTTGTCAGGTCATCGGGCTCGCGTGGCAGACCGTGTAGATCCAGATAGGCGGGCGCGGCATAGACCCGCCGCGTGCTGGTACCCAGAGACATTGCCACCAATCCCTCGCTCTTGACCGCCCCGATCCGGATCGCAAGGTCGATGTTTTCCTTGAGCAGGTCTTCATTGTAATCGCTCAGCCGCAGGTCAATCCGGACCTCGGGATAGCGCTGCAGAAAAGTCCCTACCAGCGGCGCTATGCACAACCTCCCGTAACTGACCGGTGCCGTTACTCTCAGGGGACCTGCGATCTGCTCCTGGCCGCAGGCAAAGCTAAGCGTGGCGGTTTCGAGGTGGCCGAGAATTTCTTGGCAGTGGCTGTAGAAGCGTTGGCCCTGGTCGGTCAGGGCCAGGTGCCGGGTGCTGCGGGCGAACAATGGCCCACCCAGATACTGCTCCAGTGCGCGGACTTGCTTGCTCACTGCCGGCTGCCCCATGTTCAGCTCTCGAGCTACCGCAGAAAACGACCCGCGCTCCACGACGCGTACAAAGATGTGCATGTTGTCGAACAGGTCCATCGGCAATTAGGCCTCTTTGTGGAATAAGTCATATGCAAATTCAGTTTCTTATCGGAACAATGAAAGCGCGGCAACCTGTAAGCGTCCATTCAATCATAGGGTTTGCGTCATGAATCACACCATGCTTGCCGCTATCGCCGAATCTGCCCAGGTCCCTCTGACCGTCCGCCACATCGCTCGCCCTGTTCCAGGTAAAGGGCAGGTCCTGATCAGGGTTCACGCCGCGGGGGTCAATCCTCTCGATACCAAGATCGCGATCGGCGCAGGCGCCCACGCCCGTCAGGCGCTGCCGGCAGTACTCGGCCTGGACCTGGCCGGAACGGTCATCGGACTGGGCGAGGCGGTTGAAGGCTTCACCCCTGGCCAGGAAGTCTTCGGTATGGCCGGCGGGATCGGCGGCGCCCAGGGCACTATGGCCGAGTACATTGCCGTGGATGCACGTCTGATCGCGTTAAAGCCGCACAGACTCGACATGCGTGAGGCGGCCGCATTGCCTTTGGTATTCATTACTGCGTGGGAAGGCTTGGTGGATCGCGCCAATGTCCGTGCGGGTCAACGTGTGCTGATTCATGGCGGCGCAGGCGGGGTCGGCCAAGTGGCTGTGCAACTGGCAAAGGCTCGCGGTGCCGAAGTCTATGCCACCGGTTCGGCGGCGAGTCTCGACTTCATTCGCTCACTGGGTGCAACGGCTATTGACTACCGTGCGCAGCGCGTAGATGACTATGTCGAGCAGCATACGGCGGGGGAAGGTTTCGACATCGTCTACGACACGGTGGGAGGCAGCACCCTGGATGCGGCGTTCAAGGCAGTGAAGCCTTATACCGGGCACGTACTGAGCTGCCTGGGTTGGGGGCAGCACAGCCTCGCGCCGCTGTCGTTTAAAAGCGCAACCTACTCGGGCGTATTTACTCTGACGCCGTTGCTCACAGGCAAGGGGCGCGAAAACCACGGGGCTATCCTGCGCGAGGCCGCCGCGCTGGCAAATGCCGGGCAACTGACGATCCGGATAGATCAGCAGCCATTTGGACTGAATGAAGTCAACGAAGCGTTTCGCCAGGTCGCGGAAGGCCGCGGCAAGGGCAAGACGGTAATCCATTTGGTGAGCGAATAGTCCCCAACGACTTCAACGGTGTGCAGCCCTCCGTGAATGGTTCATACCGCATTACGCACTCACATTCGCCGGTCTTCAAAATGCCTTTATTTTGTCATGTTCTTGCAATGAACCCATGCGAGTTTGGTCGCCGGAAAATAGGACGCAACCGAGTGTTTCAGTGCGCTAATACACTGTTTTAAATATGGAAAATTGATTTTAATGTCGATGTTTTGTCAGCGCATGGATAAGTCTGAGAGTGGTGGGGGTGGGTGCAAAATCCCATCCAGTGTATTGACGAAGATTCTGTCGCAAACAGCCGCGGCCACGCTGCGCATTTTCATCGACGAAGAACCGTGTCAATTGGCGTATGAGCGGTTTCTGGAGGGGATCGCCCAAGCGCTGAAGCGGCCTTCGACTGTCTCGGCAGCTCACGTGTCATGAAGGTGGTGACCTCAGGCTCGGCCTACCTGGACATCGACGCGTATGCCTGTTGCATTGCGTACGCCGAGCTGTTGAATCTCCAGGGCGTTGATGCTCGGGCCGTCAGTAGCGCGCCGCTCAATGCCAGCATCTCCAAGACCGTGCTTGGATGGCAATCCTCTCTGGACGATTATCTGCCGAGGGCGGGTGATGAGTTCGTGTTGGTGGATGTCTCCGACTACCAACATTTCGACCCGGCGGTGGTGCTTGAACAGGTGGTGGAGGTCATTGACCATCACCCAGGCTTTGAAAACTATTGGGCGCAGAAGCTCGGATCTGCGGCGGACATCCTGCCGATCGGCGCAGCGGCGACTCTGATTTTTCAGCGTTGGGAGTCGGCAGAGCTGTTGCCGCTGATCAGCAAAAAAAGTGCGGTGTTGCTGGCCACGGCGATTCTGGACAACACCCTGAATTTCACCGGGCAGTTGACCACCCAATCGGATATTCGGGCTTATGAAGTCCTCGCACAGCGGGCGAAACTGGAAGCGGACTGGCCTGAGCGGTATTTCGCCGAGTGCCAAGCCACTATCGAGTCAGACCTGATTGGCGCATTGGCGGTGGATATGAAGCGGCTGAAAGCCGATAGCAACCTGCCGCAGGTTTTTGCGCAGATGGCGGTGTGGGATGCCAGTGCGCTGATCCGAACGCATCGTTCAACGATCGGTCACTGGTTGGCGGCGCAGGGGGGCGACTGGCTGTTGAACGTCATCAGCATCCGCGAGTGCAGAAGCTACTTTCTGGCTGAGCCCTTGGTCAGTCAACAAAAGTTGAGCCAATTGCTGTCGATCGAATGGCATGCCGGAATGGCTGTGCTTGAGCGCGCGCTGCTACGTAAGGAACTGTTGAAGTTGGGCTTGGAGCGCATCTCGGTTATGAGTAAACCCCCTCTGGTTTTGTAGCCCCGTCGAAGGGCTGTTTCTGGCTGTTTTCTGCCTGTCGTAACTGCTTGAATCCACCGCCAAAAGACGTCATTCAAAGGTGTTTGGGAACTAGGCGCTATTAGGGGAAGGGGACGGAAGGAGCCACGCTCCTTCCGCGGGTTCAGCTAATCAGTTCGTACCAATGTAGGGGTCCCATTGGATGAAACGTGTCGATGGCCGAAGCCCTCCAGAGGTCACCTTGACCTGGATCTGGTAGGTGGTCTGAGACGATGCGTTGCGAGCCAGGCCCACCCAATAGTTACCCGCGGCACCGACTTGCATCGGGTAGCCATCGCTGCCGAACACACTGCCCTGGGAAATTTGGAAGCCGGTGATGGACACCGTGTCGCCAGCGTTCGGATCGATCGGAACCACCTCGAAGCCGAGGTAGTCCCCGATGTTGCAGTGGGTGCGCAGTTCCAGCGTTCCTTCGCCGCTGCTGTCATTGCTCAGACGATTGTCGAACATGTACACACCGGTGGAAATGTTCCCGCCACCAGTGCCGAGTACATAGGCGGTATCGATGGCAATGGTGATTGCGGTTTGCGGATTGGCGATGCCGGCAAGCACCTGCGAATCAGCCGTCCACACCTGGGCAGTACTTTTTTGGCCACTCATTGTCGTGCTCCTTCCTTAGGCAGAGACAGTCACGCTGGGGTTGAGCTTCACGGTGATACCGGAGCCGCCCGCCACCTGTACGTTGAGGGATACCGGGTAGGACGCAGTACCTGCGTTCTGCACGGTGCCGGTGTACGCGCTCGCGTTATCCGAAGCGGTTTGCGGCTGGCCACTGAAGCCCCAGGCGCTCGAGTTACCGAAGGCGGCAATGGAGACCTGCGAGGTCGACTTGGGATTGATCAGGAACACTTGCCAGCAGACATTGCTGCCTTTGGACGCAGCAGTATTCAGGTTGGCGGTGCCTTCGTGGGTGGTGCCAGCAGAGATACGGTTATCGACCAGATAGACCCCAGCGGTGGAGCCATTGGTCACTGCATTGTCGTCGACCCAGATTTGCACCTGGACGTCACAACTGGTGGTAGGAATTGCCATGAGAGAACTCCTTGTAAGGTTTCGACGCAAGCGTCGGGCGTGCCCTATGTCGACCCCACACGCTTACCTGCAGGCGTGGTGCCGAACCACCTTGAGCCTTGTGGTCGCGAGGACCTTGGCAAAGCATCTCGGTCAGGCGAGTGGGAGGATAGACAAAGCAAATAAAGGCAACTTGCCATTACGCTATTAGCAGTAGAGCCATTCGAAATAACTGCCGCGACAGCAGCCTTAAATCGCCTTGGCGAAACCACGGAGTAAAAGGTTCTCGAGATTGCAGGCATGGCAACCTCAATGCCGAAACGGCTGGCGATGACCTTGCACCCGCTCCTCGGCGGGTCAGTGCATGGCTGTCGAGGTTCTGGGTTAGTCACTGGGGATTGATGGCTAACTTCTGTCGGTCGCGACAGGCAGAAATCGGCCAATTGCTGTCCGTCACTAGCGGCAGAAATCGGCCAAAAGCAGCTCCTCAATTCAGGGGCGTTTTCGTCCGAAAAAACACCATTCGGAAATGTCTGAAAGAGGACGCGCAGGCACCTACCTCAAGGACGATGCAGCCCTGTCGCATCCCGCCAGTACAAGGTTTGTTCGAACTGAAAGCTAATAAGAAAGAAAGCCGAACACGACTGAGATATGGACTGAGCGATTTTATCCAGATCTTCCATAGCCGACTCCCCCTCTGGTTCGGGCCCTTTAATTCTGATGGTGCAACGCACAGCGACAGGGAAGTCGATACCCATTGTATTCTCAGCATAAATCGTAGGGTCATCGAGTACGTCATTGGTACTCAATTTAAGTCCCGAGGTAAATTCAGCGTATAGCCCATTTCCTGCGACCTCTATTTCCCAAGCACCGGCATTCGCAACTGCCTTGCTCAGCGTCGAAATTGTGAGCGTACTATCAGCTTCCAAGCACAGATCAAGACTCATGAATCCTCCCTTTTCCTTGGCTGCACACTTGCACCAAAATTTTTGAGTGCGATCTTCGCGACAGTGTATTTGGCTAGGGGTTTGAATGTCTGCTTTTGGCCGATAGCAGTCAGTTGTCAACACCCTCTATCAGCCGACGTTGTTGAAATATCGAGTACGAAAGCGGTTTTGTCTGGCAATTGCGCTTACTTGCCGATCCGGGCGCCAAGATGGCGCTTGCCAATCGATAATTTTCGCAAGCAAGCACAGCGCCTTACCAGTTGTAACTCACCGATCCGGTCACATTTCGGCGATACCCGTATTTGCAGCTGTCGCCCGTGTAACCGCACTGAGAGACATAGGTTTCGTCGGTCAGGTTGGATGCATTGAGCGACAGTTTCGCCCCGGCATAGGCTGAAGACAGCTTGCCAAGGTCGTAACTCAGGCTGGCGTCAAACAGCATGTAGTGGGGGATGCCTTCGCTATTTTGCGAGTCGATATAGCTCGGGCCGACGTAGCGTACCCCTCCTCCTATCGCCAAGCCCGATAGCGCACCGCTCTGAACGGTGTATTGCGACCACAGCGAGGCCAGTTGTTCAGGGGTATTGCCAGGTTGATTGCCTTTTTCACCGGCCGTATTGCTGCGGGTAATTTCAAGGTGTGAATAGCTGTAGTTGGCCATCAACTCCAGAGCATCGGACAGTTGCGCCTTGCTTTCCAGTTCGATACCGCGCGACTGGATCTCTCCGGTCGCCACCGAGAAACGATTGTTGCCGGGATCTGCCGTCAGTACGTTTTGCCGCGTCAGGTCGAACAGCGAGACAGTCACGTAGCTGTCACTCCCGTTGGGCTGGAATTTGATCCCGACTTCGTACTGGCGGCCAGTTTCGGGTTCGAAGGCACTGCCGTCACGCGCCACCGCCGTGATGTTAGGAAAAAACGACTCGGAATAGCTCGCGTAGGGTGCCACGCCGTTGTCTGCCAGGTACATCACACCGGTCCGCCACGTGAAGGCGTGATCGCGTTGCTTGAGGTCCGCCGCCGTATCGGTGGCGTAATGGATCGTTTTCGAACGTGCCCAGTCTTGACGACCACCCAGGTTGAACACCCAGTGCTCGTCAAATTTGAGCTGTTCCGAGAGATACACACCCGCCTGGTCAAGCTGACGACGCTGGTTGATGTCGTAAAAGGCGTCCAGGTCGCTGTAATCCTGGTGGTAGACCGGCGCATAGATATCCAGCGGATCAACCACGTTGCCACCCCCCAACTGATTGGTGCTGGCGTGTTGCAAATCGATACCGACCAACGTTGTGTGTTCGAAACGGCCGGCGTTCCACTGGGCTTGGAAATGGTTGTCGAGCAGCGCGTTCTTCACCTTTTCGTGGCCCAGATAACCGAAGCGGCCCACGGTGCGCTGGTCGTCATCCAGGCCGTATTGGTAAATCGTGCGTTGCTCCTGATAGGAGCGGCTGTAACGGGCGTTTTGGCGGAATGTCCAGATATCGTTGAGGTGATGCTCAAACTGATAACCCAGCGACCACTGTTCTACATCGTACTTGTCGAAGTCGGGGTCGCCGACAAAGCGATCCGTGGCAATCCGTCCGTAACGCGAGCTGTCGAGGGTGCCCACCCGTGGCAAGGCGTAGTAGCCCAGCACATTGCGGTCTTTTTGAAATGACGCCAGCACCGTCAGCGAGGTGTCTTCCGAGGGGCGCCAACTGATCGCCGGGGCGATGAATTGACGGTCATCACGGGCGTAGTCGATTTGCGTGCCACTCTCTCGCCACAGCCCGGTGAGGCGATAAGTCAGGACGCCATCGTCGGTAAGCGGGCCGCCGAAGTCCGCAGCCAATTGCTTGCGATCAAAACTGCCGGCCTGCATCACCAGTTCATGAAGCGGCTCATCGGTGGGGCGCTTGCTGATCACGTTGACCATGCCGCCCGGTGAGGTTTGACCATAGAGCACGGATGATGGCCCGCGCAGTACTTCCACGCGCTCCAGTCCATAGACTTCACCCACGGCACGGCTCTGGTTGGCAAAGCTGTACTGGCGCAGGCCATCACGGTAGATACCCCCGCCAGTCGTCGCGTCAAAGCCACGGATGCTGATCGTGTCGCGCCGGGTATCGACGCCATTGGCTTCACCATTGACCCCCGCCGTGTAGCGCAGCACCTGCCCGATGCTTTGTGGCTGCTGGGCGTCGATCTGCTTACGGGTGACCACACTGATCGATTGAGGCGTTTCCATGATCGACGTATCGGTCTTGTTGGCACTCATGGTTCGGCTGGCGACCAGGCCGTCGTTGTTGCCCAACGAGGTGTCGTACGCGGTGCCACTGATTGCGGTCGGTGCCAACTCCAGCACGTCGCTGTTGCCCGGTACCAGCAGCAGGCTACCGTCGTCCTGGCGCTCATAAGTCAGCCCCGAGCCGAGCAAGAGCTGCGCCAGGCCGGCCTCAGTACTGAAATCGCCTTGCAGCCCCCGGGTATTCTTGCCGGCCGTGAGCGTCGAGCTGCCCGCCATGGTAATCCCCGCCTGTGCGCCAAAACGCGACAGCGCAGCATCCAGGGGGCCTGCGTCGATGCTGTAATGCTGTGAACTGCCAGCGGCGAAAACCGGCAGGCTGCAAAGCGGTTGCACGCTGAGCAACAACAGCCCAAGCGTACGGGCACGCAGGGCGCGGGAAGGTGAAGTCATACGGGGCTCCTAAGGGGTGACGACCCACCTCTGGCGGGTGGGTGATCCCTATAGGCCAAGCGAGTTTGAAAAAACTATCGCGCAGCGAAAAAAATAATTCAGGCCGGTACGATCGAGACCCAATACCGAGTCATGCGCTCGATACGCACCGGCAGCGTGCGAGCTATCAGCGTCAGTGCCGCATCGGTGTCATCCAGCGAAAAACTGCCTGTGAGGCGTAACCCTGACACCTGCTCATGACTCCGCAAAATACCGGGACGGTAACGCGAGAGCTCGGCCACCAGCGTATCCAGGCGCAGGCGATTCGCTGGCAAAATTCCGCGCAGCCAAGCCTGGGTGACCAGCAGGTCGGCGCGGTTTGGCACGCCGATCCCGAAGCGGTCCACGCGTGCCTGCCATCCTGCCTCAAGCGAGGATGGCGCTTGTTGGCCCCGTGAGTGCACCTGCACCTGGCCTTCCAGCACGGTTACCTGCGTGCCTTGCCGATCATGGCGCACCTGCAAATGCGCTTCGCTACTCTGCAGGATCGCGTCCGGTGTGATTAGTTGCAGCGAGCGCGACTCTGCTCGCACGCGCAAGGCCAACTCACCCTCGATCATTTGGATGCGCCGCACCTGATCAGTGAAATCCAGGTTCACGGCACTGGCCGTGTTCAGCCACAGCGAGCTGCCATCAACCAGCGTCCACTGGTGACGCTCGCCCGTACCTGTACGGTGGTTCGCCAGTGCGGCGCGCACCGGCGTGGAACCCGCGCCTTGCCAGGCAACCCCGCCAACCGCACCAAGGACCAGCAGGCGCTTGAGTACCTGCCGACGTTTCTGCATGTCCGGTCCGGCCGACTCCAGTGCCCTACGCGCGGTGGCATCGCGCAAAAGATTCGCTCCAGGCTGTTGCAACAGCAGCAAGCTGGCGACACGTTGCCAAGCCTGTTCATGCTCATTGCTCGCCTCGCGCCAACGCTGCAATGCGTCCAGATCAGGCGCACTCATAAGCCCGGACTGCATCCTGACAAGCCAATCAATGGCGATATCGCGCACCTGCGGACTAATCTCGGCCCTCATTCGAAACGGCTCGCATAGCAAACACTGAATGCCTTGCCCATGGCTCGTTGCACTTGAGCCACGGTCAGCCCCAACTGCGCAGCGATCTGCGGATACGTGAGGCCGTCGAGCTGAGACATGAAGAAAATCTGCCGTATGCGCTCGGAGAGGCCAATCAGCAGCGAGTCAAGTTGCAACAAGGTTTCGATCACCAGATACCGGTCCTCGGGTGACGATTCCACCCCCTCGGGCCGAGCAGCCAACGCTGCAAGATAAGCCCGCTCAATCTCCTGACGGCGCCAGCGATTGACCAGCAGTCCATTGGCAATCGCCGCTAGAAACGCCATGGGCTGACGCAACTCGCGCACCTGCTGAGGGGCGCGCAGCACGCGGATGAACGTGTCGTGGGCCAAATCCTCGGCGTCGGCACTGTGCCCCAACCGCCGGTTCAGCCAGCCCCGTAGCCAGCCGTGATGATTCTCGTACAACTGTTCGACGGACGATGTTGGGCTGGCATCCTGCATGTAAGGCTCGCACTGCGCGAATGATAATACTTCTCATCCTATTGATCGAGCGGGTGGTTGTACAGTGTTTATCATGTTTGATGTGGTGGAATTCTCCGCCAATATTCCTGAATGCCTTTGAATTACCCTGACCGGGTTTATTCGAACGCGAGAATGTTATCCCTCCAACTCTATCGGTCGCTGCAAAATGTCCGCTCCTGGCCGATCGCTGCCTTTCGCGAAGAGCAACTTAGGGTCGATTTTAGCCGGTCACAGAAGGCAGAAATGGGCTATCAGCGACATTACCGTGTTGATCTTTTAGCTTGCTGAAACGTTTCATCACGTTTATAAAAATGGCACAACTCCAAGAAAGGCTGCCGCCATGACCCCGCTCAAACTTTTTGTTGCCATCAGCGCACTGTCCGCTGCCTCCCACGCCATGGCCTGGGATTACGTTCTGCTCGACACTGACAAAGCCGCCCAGAGCTGGCAAATCACCAGTCAGCAACTCGGAATAAAAACCGACAAACCCTTCAGCGTTACCTTGCGCACCTTGCACGGCGGTCGGCAGGAGGGCGTCAGCATCGTCGACATCGATAACGGCACGATGAAACTCTCGGTAGTGCCGACTCGCGGAATGAACGTCTTGCAGGCCTCGGTTGGCAATGTACGCATGGGCTGGGATTCGCCGGTCAAGGAAGTGGTCAATCCGTCTTTCATCGAACTCAATGGCCGCGGTGGTCTGGGCTGGTTGGAAGGTTTCAATGAGCTGGTCACCCGCTGCGGATACGAATGGGTCGGCCACCCCGGCGTCGACAACGGCGAACTGCTGACCCTGCACGGTCGGGCCGCCAACATTCCTGCGAATAAAGTCACGCTGCATATCGATGAAAAACCACCGTACGCCATCACCCTGCGCGGCGAGCTGAAAGAGCAGGCGTTCAAGAAGGTCGACTTCTCGGTCGCGACCGAACTGGTCACCGAACCCGGCAGCGTCGTGTTCGCCCTCAACGACACCCTGACCAACAACGGCGACTATCCGAAGGAATACCAGGCGCTGTATCACAGCAACTTCAGCACCCCGTTCCTGGAGCAGGGCGCTCGTTTCGCCGCGCCGGTGAAACAGGTGTCGCCGTTCAACGACAAGGCCAAGGACGATCTCCCCGACTGGCAAACCTACCGCGCACCGACCAGAGACTACGACGAAACGGTGTACAACGTGGTGCCGTATGCCGATGCCAAGGGCGATACGTTGACCGTGTTGCATAACAAGGCCGGCAGCCTGGGCGTTTCGGTCGGCTTCAATACTCAGACACTGCCCGTGTTTTCCCTGTGGAAAAACACCGACACCCAAGGCCAGGGCTATGTCACGGGGCTGGAGCCGGGGACAAGTTTTTCCTACAACCGCCGTTATCAGCGGCCACTGAATCTGGTACCGACAATTGGGCCCAAGGAACACAAGCAGTTCCGCATCAGCTATAGCTTGTTGGCGGATAAGGCGGCGGTGGATAGAGCCTTGAAGCAGGTTAGCGAGATTCAGGATGGGCGGGAGACTGAGGTGCGGCAGACGCCGTTGGTTGATCTTACCAAGGGGTGACACGGGCTGGAGCATTGTCGGCCGATATTGCAGCCCCTCGGCCATATGTTCGCGTCTGAGCCCGTCTGCTTGTTCAAGGTCCACCAGCCAGCGCGCGACCTTGAGCGGCGATGGGCTGCTCGCAACGATTCGGTCACTGTCTGCGGTTGGCCGATTTCTGCCCGTCACGAACGGCAGAAGTCGGCTAGAAGCGGTCATCGCGACGATGCAGTACGATGCATGCCTACCGGTAGATCATTAGGACTAACCCATGCAATTCCATGGTTTCGTGTTCGGGCATATCGAGGTTGAGATTCACAGCCGTGCCTACGATCTGCATAACTTCTACCAAGCCAGCGCCATCAGTTACGACATCTTGGATCGGTCGGTTGTAGTTAGCTTTACTCGACGGAGTGACTCTTGGGTGCCGACTGAAGAAGCACGCAAGATTACTATCAGCTTCCATGAGGTTGACTACTTTTCAGCGAGTGGGCGGGATGAAAACTCGGCTGACAGTGACGGTAATGTTCTTCATTCGATTGGAGCGGTGGAGTCCAGTGCTGAGACACAAACCTTCTACCTCACAGATAATATCCAACCAAATCATCACCTTGTCATGCGCTTCGAGTCTGGTCTGACATTACGAGTACAGGCCGTTGAAGCACGGTGCGAAATCGTTTTCTGACCGGCGCATAACTAGGGCCCTCAACGACCCATAACTGCCGCTGGCGACAGATAGAAATCGGCCAGAAGCTGCCTCTCTATAACAAATGATCAGAACACCCTGTTCACAACCCCATGCTTCCAGACGGCGCCCACATGAACTGCCTTCGGTTTTTCATGGGTGCTGCGTTTCACGCACAAATTCGATCAGCGCCTGTAGCGCTGGCGGTACGTGACGCCGGCTGGAGTAATAGATAAAAAACCTGCTTGGCAGGGCTTTCCAGTCTTCAAGAATTTCCTCCAGTTGCCCCTGAGCCATGTAGTCCCTGGCCATCTCCTCATACACATACGCGATCCCGGCACCGTCCTTCGCGGCTTGGATCATCAAGGTGTCATCTTCCAGTATCAACGGTCCTGCCACGGCCAGGCGCATGGGCTGGCCCTCGGCACGATATTCCCACTTGTACAGTTTGCCGCTTGGGAAGCGTCTGCCAATGCAGGCGTGTTCAAGCAGCCTTTGTGGCGTGTCCGGTGTCCCGTGCCTCCTGAGGTAACCGGGGGCAGCAACGGTGACAAATCCCTGCGGTGAGCCCACCGGGACGGCGATCATGTCACCGGCAAGGCTCTCGCCGAAGCGCACGCCTGCATCGAAGCCTTTGTCGATGATGTCGCTCAATCCATCGTCAGCCACCAGCTCCACGTTGACACGTGGGTAGGCGGCAGTGAATGGCGCCAGCAGTGGCGCAATGACGAGGTGGGCTGCGGGTCGCGATACGTTCAATCGCAGCGTACCGGTGGGAACTTCTTGTTTGAAGGTCAGTTCATGCAGCCCTTTGGCGATCTCCGCCAACGCTGGAACCAGCGTAGCGAGCAGTTGATTGCCTGCTTCAGTAGGCGTCACGCTGCGAGTGGTACGGTTGAGCAGCCTGACCCCCAGCCTGCCTTCCAAGGCGCGCATGGCGTGGCTCAGGGCCGATGCAGACACCCCTCGCTCGTCGGCCGCTTTGCGAAAGCTGTGATGGCGAGCCACTGCGGCGAAGGCGTCGAGTTCGGAAAGATCGCATGGGGTTTTCATGAATAGGGTTCAGTAGTTCAAACACGATTGGCTATCTTATCGTCGGTAACCTCCCCATGGATACTTTGCGCATCAATCGATGTGAGGTGTTTATGCAAAAGAATCGACTGGGTACGTCCGAGTTGTTGATTTCGCCAATTGGCATGGGCACTTGGGCCATTGCGGGGCAAGGGTGGGAGTTCAGCTGGGGGGCACAAGATGACCGAGATAGCCTGGCGGCATTGGAGTACGCGGTCGAGCGCGGCGTCAACTGGATCGACACAGCGGGGGTCTATGGACTCGGCCATGCCGAACGGTTGACGGGGCAATTGCTGCGTCAGGTGCCGGCTTCGCGTCGTCCATTGGTATTCACCAAAGGCAGTCTGGTGTGGGATCCCCAGACCCGTGAGATTTCTCATTCGCTCGCCCCCCAGTCACTGATGAAAGAGATCGAGGACAGCCTGCGTCGCTTGCAGGTCGATGTCATCGACCTCTATCAGATTCACTGGCCAGCGTTCCCGGCAGATGGGACCAGCGAAGGCATCGAGGAGGCTTTGGCGACTCTGGCCCAAGCCAAGGCGCAGGGCAAGATAAGGGCAATTGGCGTGTCAAACTTCGATGTTCCCCAGCTTGAGCGAGCCCGCTCGGTCACCGATATCGCCTCCCTTCAACCGCCGTATTCAGCTTTGATGCGTGATATCGAGGACCATATTCTGCCTTATTGCGCAACGGCGCAGGTCGGCGTGATTGCCTACTCGACTTTACAATCTGGCCTACTGACGGGAAGCATGACCCGCGAGCGAATTGCACAGCTGCCCGACGACGACTGGCGAAAATCGCGCAGCGCCGACTTCCAGGAACCTCGCCTCAGCAAGAATCTCGCTTTGGTAGAAGTGATGGCAAACATTGGTGCCAGGCATGGGGTCAGTGCGGCGGCCATCGCCATCGCTTGGGTGCTGCGTGATTCGGCAGTCTCCGGCGCGATAGTAGGCGCACGCCGGCCTGAACAGGTGAATGGATTGATCGATGCCATCAGCGTTCGTCTTGGTCAGGCTGAAATAGAAGAAATCAGCCACTATTTACCTGAAGGTATGGGTACGAACGTACCCAGCAGTGTGGCTTGAGCAAGCTGATGTCTGCCGGTTGATGCTCAGCGGCGTGTGATCTCTGGAGTCAGCGAGTGACTCTTGGAGATCATTCGGGTTGATAGCCCGCTATCGACCAATACCGGCCAGTCGGTTACCGGCAGAGTCGACAGAAGGACGAGCCACCAAGACCTGTGTTGACTACGCCCGATCTATTCGCCCGGAGTAGCAACCCTGCTTGGCATTGTGAACGTGAATGTAACTAACCTCTGGATTGGCAAACATCCGGGTGACTACAGGTTCTATTGCTATTCCATCCGCTACGTCGGCGTCGAGCATCATCCCATCATCAGTGAACGCGCGAAGTGATAGCAGGCGGATTCGCATAGACTCAGGTACCTGATCGACTGCGTCATAAGCTTGCGTCGCCCATTCCCGTATGAAGATCGCGTGTGAGGCGCGGTATGGCGTTTTGGCTGGCTGACAGACATGGTTGAGTAAAAGCACGCTCTGACCTAGCTCCGCATCTTTCATTTCGATACGGTCAGGAAACCCTGGGTTGCTGTCGACGATATAACGCTTCATCCCAAGAGATGCCAGCTCTTGGTCGGGCAATCCAAACAGTGACTGGAATGGCTCGGGGGAAAGGCCAGTTATACGGAACGCCATGGTCGAACTCCTATTGGTTTGGAGTCCTATCAGACTGGAAGTCGTACAGTACTTACTATCCGATTCTTGCTGCTTTATTCAAGCTGCCGCGACCGGCTGCTTCGGGCAGATTTCTGCTTTTTGGCAGCGCTAGCGACCGGTCAAAACCTGACATCGGATCGATGTGCGCGGGCCTGGCGCGATGTTGAAACATGTGACGTCGGACGGACTTGGGGTCTTTAAACCGGTCGGTTTAGAAAGACCAAACGTGCTGCCAGAGCCGCCATTACCGCAGCAAAGCCGTAAGCGCCTAGGCGTTTGGAGATCAAGCCTTTGCGCAGGCGCGCATGAAGCCGTCCGGCGCAAAATCCGAGCAGGGAATGAAACACCAAGGCGATCAGCGCAAGCAGCACACCTAAGAACATCAATTGCAACGTGACGCTGCCGCTGCCTACGGTGACGAATTGCGGTAGGAATACCATGAAGAACAACAGCGCTTTTGGGTTTAACAGGCTATTGAGCGTGGCTCGGGTAAAGATTTTCCGCAATGAAGCCTGCGTAGGTTGAGTGTCAGTATCCGAAGGGGGAGCCTTCAATGCTTGCCAAGCCAGCCACATCAGATAGCAAGCACCTGCCCACCGCAGCAAGTCGAACGCCGGTGCCCAACTCATCACCAGCGCCCCTAGACCCGCGCTAACCAGGACGGTCATCAGCAAATCGGCCAGGGTTATTCCGAGTGCTGCCGCGAGGCCGGCTCGCCAGCCGTGGGCAACTGCGTGGCTGGTGACGATTGCCATGTTAGGGCCCGGCACAATAAGCAGCAGCAAGGCGGCAACAATGAACAGGTAGAGATTAGTAGCGTCTGGCATCGCGCAATACCTCCTTGGATGAGGAGCCATGCTAACCGGCAATGTTCAGGTAGAAGCAGATACAGCGGGGGGGTATTTGGGCGCTACAGTCTGGTGCAGAATGAGTCGGCCCTGAATTCGCAGGCACTCGATGTTCGCTCATGGCCGGACGTAGCCGCTTATGACTGAACGCTTTCGGCCCTTAGCCTCCGTTCGCTTTTGGCTGAAAGTGGACGTTCCGTCAGTGCAATGCCATCTCGATTCAGCCGAGCGGTCTGCCCTCACTCACTCACTGGCCGGGCTTCCGCGCTATTTCTCACGAGGGCTCTGGGGCAGCGCAAAGGCCATGGCTTGAGTTGGCCGCAGTCCGGTGAATGCCACGCCTGAAGCCAGTAACAACAACAGCGCCGAAATCATCAACGCATGATCCAATCCCCGTAGGAACTGCTGTTCTGCATTGTCGCTGATCATGAAACCGAACACCGCTACCCCTATGATGCCGCCTACTTGTCGAGCTGCGTTCAGTAGCGCGGAGGCAACACCTGCCTGGTTGCTTGGCACCGCAGCCAAGGTCGCGCTGGTAATGGTAGGAATAGTCAAAGCGATACCGCTGCCGGCCAGTAGCATCGGTACCACCAACCAGCCATAGGCATGGGTGGCCAACGCTGGTGCCATCAGCAGATAGCCCAAGGCCGAGAGCAGCAGGCCGCCGGTGGCCAATGTTCGGTGCTCAATTTGGCCGATCAGCCTGCCAGCCAGAATGTTCATGGCCATCAGCGTTGCCATCATCGGCAGGAAAGCGACCCCCGCATGGATGGGAGAGAAGTGTTCGATGGTCTGGAAAAATAGGCTCATGGCGAAAACCACGCCGTAGAACACAAGGTTCGCCAGCAAGCCGATGAGGGTCGCGCTACATAGTTGCCGGTCACGGAAAAGCGTCAGAGGCAACATTGGCTGCGCAGTGTGCGTTTGTATCCACAGAAAAGCCGCGCCCAGCAATACACACGCCAGTACCGCTCCGAGGATTTCAGGGTTCGACCAGCCCAGTTGGCTTGCCTGGGTCAGGGCGAATGTGAAGCTGGCCAAAGTCAGCATGGCAACGATCTGCCCAGGCATATCTAAGCGGCGATCAGGCTGAACCGGAGATGTGGGCGCATGTCTGGCGGTTAGCCAAAGACCGATGAGGCCGATTGGCACGTTGATGAGAAACAAGCTGCGCCAGCCAAAAGCAGTTATGAACAAGCCACCGATAACCGGGCCCGCCGCCAGCGCAATACCGCCGCCTGCACCCCACCAGCCCACCGCTCGGTTTCGCGCGGATTCCGCATGGAATACCTCCCGAAGCAACGACAATGAAGTGGGTACCATCAAGGCCGCACCCAGTCCTTGAATCAGGCGCCAGCCGATCAACGATGCGACGCTAGAGGCAAAGCCACAACCGAGCGAGGCCAGTGAAAAAACGCCATACCCGAGCATGAACACGCGTTTGGCTCCCAGCCGATCGCCAAGCGTGCCTGCCAACAGCAGGAGGGAGGCAAACACCAAGGCATAGGCATTGACCAGCCACTGTAGATCAGTGATATCGGCATTTATGCCCAGATGCAGGGCTTGCAGCGCGACATTGACGACACTGACATCCATGAGCACCACGAAAAATCCCAGGCATGTAGCGAGCAGGACAAGCCTTGGAGACACGTGAAGAGAAGCAGGCATGAGGTAGGCCTTCGTTAGGAAAGCCACAGGATATGGGATCACAATCTGTGCGAAAATTCAGTAAGTCCGCACAGCTGCCTGGAGAAAACGCACCGATGTTCGACTGGGAGAGTCTCCGCGTCTTTTTGGCCATCGCCCAAGCCGGCAGTTTATCGGGGGCCGGGCGCATGCTGAAGGTTGATCATGCGACTGTCAGCCGTCGTTTGGGCGCATTGGAGAGAGACCTGGGTGTGCGCCTTGTCGATCGCCTCCCTCGCTCATGCCAGTTGACCGAGATAGGGGCACAGGTATTGCGGATATCCATGGAAATAGAAAGTAGCGCTTTTGCGATCGAGCGGGCCGTTCGAGCCGAGCAAACCCCTACGACTGGGCGGGTTACCCTAAGCGCACCACCGGTACTGGCCACCAACTTCCTCATGGCCACTTTGGGGCAATTCCGAGAGCGTTATCCGCAGGTCCAACTGGCCATCGCCAGCCAGGCGCAAAGCGTATCGCTCGGGCGTCGTGAAGCCGATATCGCCCTACGTTTGTATCGACCTACTGAGTACGACAGCGTTACGCGGAAATTGGGCAGCATGCCATTTGCACTCTACGCAAGCCTTGACTATGCCCACTTGGCATCACCTGATCAATGGGAGTTCATTGCCTATGAGGAGCAACTAGCCGACATGCCGCATCAGAAATGGCTGGTGAATTTTGCTCAGGGACGAAGCATTGTCTGTGAAGTTAGCGATATCACCACCCAACATGCTGCCGCACTCGCAGGCGTGGGCGTTGCTGGGTTACCTACCTTCATCGGCGATGCTGATCCACAGTTGCGCAGGTTACCCTTCGAGGGAGAGGGGTTCTGCCGTGAGATTTGGCTGGTTGTGCATGCCGATTTGAGGCATTCACCGCTTTTGCGTGAGGTGATGGGGTTTATCGTTGAGGTGGTGGGGCAGCGATTCGGCGGGTAGAGGCTGCCAACTGGCGCAATCCCCTCGGTTCAATTATTTGTCGAGGAAGCACAGAGGATGCACGGAGGACGGTATAGGGGCGATACAAGGAGAGACAGCCAGAAACAAGAAAGCCCGCACGAGGCGGGCTTCTTGAGGTGATTCATAGACTGCTGTAGACGTCTATGGATCGGTACTTGGTGGCTACACAGGGACTTGAACCCCGGACCCCAGCATTATGAATGCTATGCTCTAACCAACTGAGCTATGTAGCCAAGTGGCGCGCATTATTCGCGGAGAACGACAAAGCGTCAAGCGTTTTTATTGAATTTTTATCTACGCTTTCAATTGTTTAACGAAAAGCCCTGGCTGGGCCGACGGGTGGCAGGGGGATTTGCAGGTCTTTATGGCACGCCCCGGTCTCCCACATTTGATCGGCGTTGGCTGTCAGGACGTGCGGGGCATGCAGTCGATGGAGCGGTCGATCACGGTCTTGGCCATTTCCAGCAGGTGCCACACGGCGTGGATCTTGGCGCGGTCGTGGGGGGGCAGGTGGTCGCCGCAGTCCAGCACGGTGGCCGAGGCGCTGTGGATCAGGTGGGCGATGTAGAGCTGGGCGTCTTCGAAGCTGAGGTGTTCGTTGACGGCGAGGCAGTCGCTAGGCGGATCGGGGAGTGCTTTGGTCATGGTGTAGCTCCTATTGAACGAGAGAGCGACCCCCCACGCTGCTAAACGAGGGGTGGTAGCTGTACGCGGGTTAGCAGACCGGTCAATAGGAAAACCAGCGCACCCGAAGGCGCCCCACGCACAGCCACCATAAGCGGTGACATGAACCGTGCGTCTATTGAAACGGGCTGCTAAACCCGATCACTGATTCCAGTGACGGATCGAAGACTAGCCAGCGGTTTCCACAGGCACAAGGCGCCGGGGATTGTCTAGGAAACATCCTTCAAATTAAAGCGATCCACCCTGCTGGCCTTTTACAAAGCGTGACCGCTACAGTCGTTAGCTCCCTAACGGGATAGCCTTGCCATGGGCAAAAGTGGCACATTGTCGCACCTGCACCTGTGCATTCCCCCGCTGTACGGAACCCTCTTATGGCTCTTAGCAATTCCCCCGCCGCCGGGCAGACCAGCCCGCTGGTCATGCGGATCATCGGCGCGGTGGCGCTGGCGCATTTGATCAATGACTTGATCCAGTCGGTGCTGCCCTCGATCTACCCGATGCTCAAGGCCAGCTATGGCCTGACGTTCACCCAGGTCGGGCTGATTACCCTGACGTTCCAGCTCACCGCGTCGCTGTTGCAGCCGTGGGTGGGTTATTACACCGATCGGCATCCCCAGCCGTTTCTGTTGCCGTGCGGGATGGTCTGCACCCTGGTGGGGATTGTGATGATGTCCCAGGTCGGCAGCTTCCCGCTGATTTTGCTGGCGGCGGCGTTGATCGGGATCGGTTCGTCGACTTTTCACCCCGAGGCGTCCCGCGTGGCGCGGCTGGCGTCGGGTGGGCGCTATGGCCTGGCGCAGTCGACGTTCCAGGTCGGCGGCAACGCGGGCTCGGCGTTCGGCCCGTTGTTGGCGGCGGCGATCATCATTCCGTTCGGCCAGGGCAATGTGGCCTGGTTCGGCCTGTTCGCGGTTTTTGCGTTGGTGCTGCTGTATGCGATCAGCCGCTGGTATCGCACGCACTTGAACCTGTTCAAGCTCAAGGCCGGTCAGGCGGCGACGCATGGCTTGTCGAAACGGCGCGTGATGGCGGCGCTGGTGGTGCTCGGGCTGCTGGTGTTTTCCAAGTATTTCTACATGGCGAGCATCACCAGTTACTTCACGTTTTACCTGATCGAGAAGTTCGACCTGTCGGTGGCCAGCTCGCAGTTGCACTTGTTTCTGTTCCTCGGCGCGGTGGCGGCGGGCACGTTCTTTGGCGGGCCGATTGGCGACCGCATCGGGCGCAAGGCGGTGATCTGGTTTTCGATCCTCGGCGCGGCGCCGTTCACGTTGTTGATGCCCCATGTGGACCTGTTCTGGACCAGCGTGCTCAGCGTGATCATCGGCTTTGTACTGGCCTCGGCGTTCTCGGCGATTGTGGTGTACGCGCAGGAGTTGGTGCCGGGCAATGTGGGGATGATCGCCGGGGTGTTCTTCGGGCTGATGTTCGGGTTTGGCGGGATCGGGGCGGCGCTGCTGGGGCACCTGGCGGACAGTCACGGCATCGAGTACGTGTACCGCTTATGCGCGTTCTTGCCGTTGTTCGGGCTGCTGGCGATCTTGCTGCCGCGCACGAAAAAGGTCTGATACGGTTGGGCAGATATCCCTCTCGCCCAACGGTTGCCAGCTAGGCTGGACTACGGTTGCAACGGGTTGCGGGTGGCGCGCTTGAGGTGTTCGCGGGCCCGGGACAGGCGTGAACGCACGGTGCCGATGGGGATGTCCAGGGCGTCGGCGGTGTCCTGATAGCTGCCGTCGGTTTCCAGCGAGGCGTACAGGGTTTTGCGCATCTCGGTGGGCAGGTCCTTGATGGCGACCAGGGTTTTTTCCAGGCGGCGGTTGACCTCGAACTCCCAATCCAGGTTCTGGCTGTCTTCCTGGCCGTGCCACAGCGCTTCATCGAATTCGCAATGCACCGGTTTGGCGTACATGCGCCGGAAGTGGTTGCGGATCAGGTTCTGCGCAATGCCGCACATCCAGGTGCTAAGGGTTGCCTGGCCGCTGAAACGCTCCCTGCTGCGCCAGGCCTCCAGGTACGTCAACTGCAGAATATCGTCCGCATCTTCCGGGTTGAGTACGCGCTTGTGGATGAAGCGCCGGAGTTTTTTTTGCTGGTCGTCCGTCAGGTGGAGCATGAATTGAGGCGAGTCGCCAACAAAGTGAGCTAAAGCACCAATAGGGATATCCATGATTTTTTCCTCAGGGTGGGCGCGATCGAAATGGTTTCGATGGGAACCCCTTTAGCACCGGCTGTGCCAAACAGAAAAAAATCGCAACTGGTTGATTTATATAAATAAATATTTTTTGTTCTGAGGGTTTTGTGCGGTTTCTTGCAAAAGCCCAGGCGGGTTTGTGCCGGTAATTTCAAAACACCGCAGAGGGGAAATTTGTTGGAACCGTAAAGCCAGCGTTTGCCACATAGGGACACAATCTCTTTGTCCTGGCCTGCCCCATGAAAGTCGAATCGATCAACGATGTGCAACCGCTCCAACGCGTGGACCCACCCCGCGTCAGCCCTGAAAAAACAGCGGCCGCAGCGACGGGCTTCGATGAGGTTGCGCAGGTTTTCAACCAGGAAGTCGCGCTCAACAATCAAGCGTTGAACCGGCGCTCGATGGGCCTGGCCGTGCCTGCCGTCGAGCAGCTCGTGCGGCTCTATGATCAGCTTGGCCATCCGGCCCAGGAGACCATCGCGTCCATGGCGCGCCGGGTGCGTTCGCAACTGGCGCACAACGTCAGCGCGGACAAGTGGCTGGCGCTGACCGGCGGCGACCCGGCGCGGGCGTTCGTGGTGCTCAAGTATGTGGCCGCGCA
>JGI11944J13513_1000734_pt1 | contig 29755 bp, 31 predicted proteins | sample TerdegcoTASludge_FD_13513 | JGI IMG/M metagenome (IMG submission 13513) | reverse complement strand
AATAGATCCGGATGACTTCGCTGAATGTTTATAGCCCTACCGAGACTGAATGAGAAGATAAGGTTAAGGTTCTTTATCGATAAGCTGCCAAGAAAAGAGAAAAGTGACCTATCTGCCATCTTTAGTGCTCTGAAGGATAGCGAGCTGCTCGACGAAATTGAAGAGGACTCAAAAAGAATTAGAGCCTCTGCGAGGTCCAGAGTTTGATAATCCTCGATAACAAGTGCCTTCATATATATATTCAGAGGTTCTGAGAAGGCAGAAGGCTTTGTAGATGATGAATTCGCCACAACTATCATAATTTATTATGGAGTTATCGAGTGAGCCATGGCAGGGCTTCTAAGTAAAGGGACACCGGCCAACGCCTTCGATGAGCTCGTAGCCGGAATAGCCGTAGCTAATAAAGCAGATAGGCTCATCACCCGTGATACTGATTTTTAAAAATTTTCGAAATTGCAGGCATCGATGTCCTTGTGTATTGAACTCTTGAGCTTCCCTGAAGAGAGGCGGATTTCCCGCAAGCAAAAGGCCGATGCACGATACAGCGTAATAGGCATATGCGAAGGCCCGCCCGGCCTTGCAGAAAAGCACGATAGCTAAAGCCCATGAGCTGATCGTTCGTGGCCTCTGATAGCGCTCAAAATCTTATCCGACCTTAATTTCTTCGGGACTACACACTTCGGGACTTATTACAAAAAGCTTATCATCCGTGATCTCCCACTAGTGGGATAGTGAAAATTATGCCGGTCACTAAAGTGGATGAAAAAGGGCAGATTGGTGCTGCCAAGCGACATTTGGCGGAAGCTTGGTATCAATGCTGCCGACGAGTTTTTTGTCCAGGAGCTTGAGTCTGATTCACTCGTATTGAAAGGGGTAAACCTGAGGGCTCTGATGCAGGATATCATAGAGAAGGCAAGGAACGTCGATATGGATAGGCTAGAGAACGAGATCGAAGAAGAGGCCAACCGGCTTGCCAGACGAAAATACAAGATTCTTGATTGATACCAACCTTTTTTGTGGCCGCTACGAAGAGCGGCTGGACCAAGAGCACAGATCTGCTCATAGTCCTACTCGAAGGCCCTTGGGATCTGGTTGCCGATGATATGTCGATCTCCGAATATGGGCGATACGCAAGACATGTTCGGCGCCAGAGATTTGCTGGCATTGCTTAAAGCTTAATGTAATCGCAATAGGGCAATCTGAGGAAGATATAGCTGCCTGCAAACCATTCTTCTCAGCAGGTATGGCAGCAGATACAGTTCATGCGGCAACCTGTCTGCATACGGGAGCCGTTTTAATTTCCAATGATGCCCATTTCGACCGCATAAATGATGCCGGCATAATTGAGGTCTGGAAGATATCGGAAGCGATAAAAAGGATCCTTTAAAATATCAAAAGCATTAGACCTCGACCTCGTAAATCCCATTCCCGAACGTCACCATCTTTCCCACATGGATCATGCTCCCCAATTCCAGCAGCGCCATCATATCCTGGGAGAATTCACCTGAATAGGTTATCTTGCCAGTGAAGAACGGCGCCAGAGGCCTTCTCTCCTGTTTTTGCTTATGGAAATATCGCTTCTCCCAGATCTCCTTTGTGGCTACACTGGTTATCGCAATGGGCCTGCACGCTCCCAGGATGCGCAGCGCCTCTTCGCTGCTGTACAGTGCGCCAGACCCGTAAAACTCAGCCAGCACATTCGCCCTGGAGAGAAGCTTGGACATGAACCCTCTAAAGCTTGGAGCCGCCGTGAACCTGTCGTTCTCCTTGATCTGAGCAGGCGTGATGAACTTTATCGTGAGCCTCCCTACATGCTCCTTGGAGGCCTTCAGAATGTCCCTGTAACTGAGAAGAATCGACCTGTTGAAGACAGTATCGCCTGAGAATATATTCGCTCTAGCCCCATAGCCCAATGAATCCACAGACTCCAGGATAAACTTGCCTTGGCCTTCCCTATAGCCGTGGCCAAGACCGCTCTCGCCCAGATCTCTTAGCGCCAGGAGGAAGTAGGGCAGGTACTGTATCCCACGGCCAAAGAGCGTGAAGCAGAATACTGCCTCATCTCCTGGATCATATCTGCCTGATTGCGGCGGTTCGAAGGCAAAGGGCCTTGGGGGATCGCTCTGCCTGCGCAGAACCTTTGCACCGGACGGCGGCCTGGCATTGTAAAAGTAATCATAAACGCACATATCCCGATGGGTGCAAGAGGGGCACTCATCCCGAAGACCTGCACCTCTGGCGAGGCAGACCAGGCCCTTCAATCTGGCCCCAAATCCACTTCGCAGGGCGTTGCCTGACCAGAACGGCAGGTGGGCAGGAGACGTGAACCTTATCCTGGCCTCGAACTTGCCGAACCCCAGATCTCCTTCAGTCATATCTACAGGGTGATCGCATTTCGGGATATTAAACAATTACAGGTGCAAACGAGGAGCATGTGGCCGAACGCCACACCAATTTTGGTAGCACTGAATGGCTTCTCATGCGAAAACAGCCCCGAAGGGCTGAGAGAATAGATCTCAGCCTTTGATCAGCCCTTCGCCGCAGAACACTCGTTTGGCCTCCTCAATGGACAGGTCGCCAGAGGGTATGATGATGTCCGAGGAGACTATCTCAACGGGATCGAGGGGCTCTCCCTGCTCTTTGACGATGGAGATCAATCTTGCCAGATCCCTGTGAAATCCCGCTGAGTTGCCCTTGGATACGTGTTTGACCAGCTCGTTGTCGATCTTGTTAAGCCCTTCAAGATGCTCATCGTCCAGCCTGAACTGGCCCTCGCCCAAAATCCTTATGATCATCTCTTCATCTCCGACTTCATCTTGGCCAGCTCATCATCCACACTGCTCTGGGCCTTCGCCTTGGCAAGCTCAGCAGCAAGCTCGTCGCCTCCGGAAAGATCTGTCAGAGTCCCGGAATCGAGCAGCTCATCCAGGGCAGCCGAGCGGGCCTTCATGTTCTCAGTCTTCTCCTCAGCCCTCTGCACAGCCATGCCCACGTCGGCCATCTCCTCGCTGATCCCAGTTACTGACTCTGTGACCTTGACCTGAGCTTCAGCAGCCGAGTACTGAGCCTTGATGGTCTCCTTTCGAGTTCTAAAGGCCTCGACCTTGGTTGCCAGGCGGCTCTCTGCTGCAATGAGCTTTTGCTGCTGCTCATTCAGATCGGAGATCTGCTGATCCAGACTTGCAGACTGGGCCTGCAAAGCAGCCTTGTTCTCCAGAGCCTTGCGCGCCAGATCTTCCCTGCCCGCCGCTAACGCCTCCCTGGCCTGGCCATCCAGTTTGTCGATGTTTGCCTGAAGCTTGGCCTTTTGCAGCTCGATCCTCTTCTTGGAGGTGGTGACCTCGGCGACGCCTCGCTTTACATTCTGCAAGAGCTGTAGCTGTTTTTCGTAAGATAGATCGAGGGTCTCTCTTGGATCCTCAATCTTGTCCATGATCTTGTTCATCTTTGCCTGCACAACTGTGCTCACGCGGTCCAAGAAACCCATTTCACACTCACCCTCTGTTTGATGGTCAGTAAGATTCGAATTAGATAAACAAATGGTCTCGGATGTATTTATAGGCTGCTGGAAAAAGAGCAAAACTGCAAAGGACGGGGCCCGACTGCCCTCCACAGGCTTAAATAAGAGTGGGGATATGTCCGGCTTGATCATGAAGACGCCTGCGATCAGTCTGATCATAGCTATCTCGGCCATGCTGGTGGTATGCGCTCTTACAGCCTCTTCGAACATGGATATAGACTACAGCCATAACGTAGAAGGCACAGGAACGGTTATCACCGATTACAAAATGGGCTCTTCACAGAGCACAGAAGCAGTGGGCAAGGTGCGTGGCACAGGCGAGGTGATGAACAGATATATATTCCAGAGCAACAACTCTGAGAATGTCACCATCGAGGATCAGTTCTTCTTCTCCCAGGCGCCTGAGGCCCGCGAGATCTCCATCAACGATTATCCCCAAATGACGAACGTGACTGGCGGCTTTCGCCTGCTGGGTACTGTGTGGGCCGGCATGATAAACCTCTCAGCCAGAAATTGAGCAAGAATTGAGCAAGGGAACAGTTTCGCGCCGTGCCAAAGCTTTATAGATTATTTCATCAAGACTATCATGGACATGACAGACGGCCAGGAGATCGGGAAAAAATTTGCCGAGCTGAGAGCGCTATGCCAAGCGCCTGCCGAGGAGATTTTGGCGGCAAAGAGCGTCCTAGTGGTATCGCATGTCGATGCTGATGGACTCACAGCGGCCGGCATAATGTGCACTGCTCTGGATCGGCTGAATGCGGAATATGATTATTTTTTCTTTCGGCAGCTTGATGATGCTGCCTTAAAGCAGGTGGCGGACCAAGGATCCGATCTTGTGATATTCACAGATCTTGGCAGCGGAATGATCAAGGAGATCTGCGAATTGGCCATCCCGGCTGTGGTTGCCGACCACCATAAGCCTGCCAGCACCGATGCCCGTCCCATTGCTCACATCAACCCTCATCTGGTGGGAGCAGATGGGGCAACTCAGCTCAGCGGCAGTGGTGCATCATTTCTTCTGGCATCGGCCCTTGCCAGAGGCAATGAAGATCAGTCTGCTCTTGCCATTGTGGGCGCAGTGGGCGACTTGCAGGACATGGCCAGTGGCCATCTCCTGGGACTCAATCGCCAGATCCTCGAGATAGGTTCGAAGGCTGGTGCCATCTCCTATTCCAGGGATGTCAAGCTATTCGGCAAGCAGACCCGTCCAGTCTTCAAGATGTTGGAGTATTCCCAGGACCCATACCTTCCCGGCCTATCTGGTGATGAGGATGCATGCATAGCCTTCCTGAAAGAGACAGGGATACGGCTCGGCGGCGAGAAATGGAGGCGCTGGATTGACCTATGCCAGGAGGAGAAGGCGCGCGTGGTCACTGCCATCCTGAATAAAGGTCTGCGCAGCGGCATATCCAACATCAAGCTGGAGCGCCTGATCGGAGAGGTCTATATCCTCTTGAGGGAGCGAGAAGGCACAGAGCTGAGGGATGCCAGCGAGTACTCGACCTTGTTGAATGCCACTGCCCGTTACGGCCACGCCGATGTAGGACTGCAAGTATGCATGGGAGACAGAGACGAAGCCTTCGAGGAGGCGCAAAAGCTCCTCGGCCAACACCGCCAGAACCTCGTCAATGGACTGAAGCTCGTCAGCTCAAAAGGGATCACGCCTCTGAGGAGCATCCAGTACTTTGATGCAGGCGACGCCATACTGGACACAATCGTTGGAATAGTCGCAGGCATGAGCTTCCAGATGGCGGATCGCTCCAGGCCCATCCTGGCCTTTGCCAGAACTTCGCAGGGAGAGCTAAAGGTATCAGCACGCGGAACACAAGATCTGGTCCGATTGGGGCTGGATCTGGCGGATGCCATGTCTGCTTGCGCGCGTGCTGTTGGCGGCGTTGGCGGCGGCCACAACGTCGCTGCTGGTGCGACAATACCTCCGCAGGCAAAACAAGAGTTTCTGGAGCTGATGGACGCTGCTGTATCCAGACAACTGACATGCTGATGCGACGCTGCCACCCGATCAGGCACACGGCAGATATCCGCACTCGCACATATGGTCCTTTGCAACTATTATCTCCTCATCGATGCTGAAGTTGCCGACGAACATATGGTTTATGCGAGACTGCTCGTCTTTGACGTCTCCCGTCTCGGGGTCTAAAACCAGGTATCCTATGCGGCCGATGCCGATGAAGTCTGCCTGGATCTCTACTTGGGTGAGGTTGGGCAGCGCCTTCAACTGCATCCTGGTGGAGAGGCGCGTGGCATCGGTGAACTCCTTTGAGGCGCTCATGTTCATGGGATAATTATGAAGCTTTGTGCTCTCTCGAAACTTTTGGTCGTAGGCAAACAAATGAGCATTGGGATTGCTCTTGCTGCCGATCTCCATGACATAATGCTCTGCCGATGCCTGGCAAAGCATGAGCATGAAGCTTATCAGCAAAAATCCACCAAGTGCCGGGCTCTTGACCAGTTTGATTCTCTCACAGCTCCTGAGAAAGGCTCCATTGGTATTCTTCGCTCAGCTCTCCCGTAAAAACAGTCACTGCAGGACCTTCCATAAAGGCCTTGCCCTCTTCGAAGGTTATGATCAGCGGGCCACCTCTCGTCTCAACAAGGACCTCATCGTCCACGAGGCCAAGCCTGTGGGCTACAGAAGCACTTGCAACTGCACCTGTTCCACATGATAGCGTCTCCTTCTCCACACCACGCTCAAAGGTCCTTACCTCAAAANGCTTGCCTGGCTTGACGAAGTTGACGTTTGCCCCCTCNGGAAAGATGCTGCTGTGCCTAATGAGTGGGGCGATATCTTCAATGGCAAACTCCATGTCCTCCACGAAGATCACTGCGTGGGGAACGCCAGTATTCACAGCCGAGACCTGCATGTCGTCCAGCTGCTCCATGATGAACTCACCCGTGCCACATGCCGGGATCGACGGCCTGTCGAACTTGGGCTCTCCCATATCCACTTTGGCCCAAAAGGAGCAATCCCTCTCCCGCACATTTACGGGGATGACTCCTGCCAGCGTCTCCACATCGAAGGACTGGCCCACATAACCAGTCTCCCAAGCATATTTGGCCAGGCAGCGTATGCCATTGCCGCACATCTCAGCCTCGGAGCCGTCGGGCTGAAAGAGCCTCATCCCGATGTCAGCGCGCGAGCCGTTCACCAGGAATAGAACGCCGTCTGCGCCTATCCCGAAGTTGCGATGGCAGCAGCGAGCTGCGAGTCTTCGCTTCGCTGCTTCAGGCACCAGCTCCTGGCGCATCTCGTCTATGAGGATGAAGTCATTTCCATTGCCGTGCAGCTTAGTAAAAGCAATGCTGCTGGGGCGAAAGGGATCTTCAAGCTCAATCTCAGAAATATCCGCCAGCTTCATTTTATATACCATGCATCTGTTTTACATTTAGCTTTGTGCTGTTGTGGTGGTGATGTCATATTAAACCCATTCTACAGGTCGCACTGGATCTACTGGAGCTTGACAGATCTATTCAGATAGCTAAAGAGGCTTTTTTGGGTGGCGCAGACTGGATTGAGGCAGGAACTCCCCTCATCAAGAGTGAGGGTATGAACTGCGTGCGCGAGATGAAGAAATCCCTTCCTGGGGCAAAGATCGTCGCAGATATGAAAACAGTCGACACTGGTGCCATGGAAGTGGAGATGGCTGCCAAAGCCGGTGCGGACATAGTTGCCATGCTCTCAACCTCGGACAACTCAACCATAGAAGACGCACTGAGGGCTGCGCGCCAGTTCGGTGTGCAGATCATGATGGATCTCTTGACGGCTCCCGACCCAGTGAAACGTGCCAAAGAGCTGGACGATCTCGGCGTGGACTACATCTGCGTTCATGTGGGCATAGACCAGCAGATGACGGGCCGTGATACCATTGATCTCCTGAAGCAGATTGTAAAAGAGGTCAAGACGCCGGTAGCCGCAGCTGGCGGAATTGACGCTGCTACAGGAGCTGAGGCCATCGCAAATGGCGCTGCCATCGTCATCGTGGGCGGGAGCATTGTGCGCAGTGCAGATGTTACAGGCTCCGCTCGCAAGATCCGCGAGGCAATAGATCATGCTAGCGTGAGCGCGCGCCCGCGAAAGAGCCTGGAAGAAGAGCTGGTATCGATCCTCAGAGAGGTCTCAGCACCCAACATCTCCGATGCCATGCACCGCAAAGGAGCCATGCGCGACATCCATCCCATAAATTTAGGCACTAAGATAGTCGGCACTGCAGTTACCGTCCAGACTTTTGCGGGCGACTGGGCAAAGCCCGTTGAGGCAATAGACATCGCAGGCCCTGGAAATGTGATAGTGATTTACAATGGCTCCAACAGCATTGCGCCCTGGGGCGGCCTTGCTACGCTGAGCTGCAAGATCAAAGGCGTTGAAGGCGTGGTGATAGACGGAGCTGTCAGGGATGTGGACGAGATCAGGGCAATGAACTTCCCAGTCTTCTCTTCGGGCATCACCCCCAATGCCGGCGAGCCAAAGGGTATGGGAGAGATCAACGCTGAGATCGTCTGCGGCGGGCAGACGGTCAGGCCAGGTGATTATATCGTGGGCGATGAGAGCGGCGTCGTTGTCATCCCCAAAGAGAGGGCCTATGAGATCGCGAGAAGGGCAAAAGAGGTAGAAAAGACGGAGAGCAGGCTCTACGAGGAGATCCGCAGAGGCAAGACCCTCTCTCAGGTGGCAAAGCTCAAGAAGTGGGAGAAGGTTTGACGATAGTCGTAAATAGATTGAAATATTCTAAAGAAGGCGCATAACATCAGGAGACTTGTATGGAATTGGAGGACATCATTTCTAAGTACCCACCCAGGCAGATAATGCTGCTTCCTATAGCTATCATAGTTTTAGCACTTATCAGCCTGAGCGTAACCTATCTCAACACAGGCTCGCCTGTGCGCTTGGGAATAGAGTTCACTGGAGGCACTCTCGTTACAGTTCCCCAGACAGGAACTGAAGACACATTGAGATCTCAGTTTGAGGGCTATCCATTGGTGGATGTGAGGAACATCGGCAGTAGATACATGCTTCAGTTCGGGCCAATGAGCGATTCCGATTACGCCCGGCTTGCCAAGCAGGTTAATGAAAAGTACGAAGGGGCAGAGATAAAACACATGGGACCCATATACAGCAAGGAGCTTCAGGCGCAGGTTATAAGGTATCTTCCCATCTCGTTCCTGCTCATGGCCATTGTGGTCTTCCTGGTGTTCAGGGAGCCGATCGTCTCTTTGCTGGTTGTGATCAGCGCAATTGCTGACATCCTGACAGCAGCGGCATCAATGAACCTGACTGGCGTCCAGCTCTCGCTAGGAACAGTGGCCGCCCTTCTCATGCTCATCGGATATTCCGTTGATACCGATATTTTGCTTTCGATGAGGGTGCTGAAGCGCAAGGGAGGCGTAGACGAAAAGATAATCGGCGCAATGGGGACTGGTCTGACGATGGCAGGCACCACCATTGCTGCTGTGCTCTCTCTAATTATAGTTTCGAACTTTCTTTATTTCGTAATACCATCTTTCTCCAGAATGGATGTCATTGCTGATATGTCGACGGTTCTGATCTTCGGCCTGGCAGCGGATGTATTCAACACATGGGTCACAAATGCTCAAGGACTGAGGTGGTACATGAACCGACCCGGCAAGGCGACAAGGAGGCAGAAAAAGTGAGCCTGCTCCATGATCTCTCAAAGGACAGGAGGGTAGTCGTTTATGCGGCTGCTGTGGTCCTAGCACTGATCTTTATCGCAGTATTCGGCCTCAAATTCGGACTGGACCTGGAGGGCGGCTCTTATCTGCAGCTGCAGTTGCAGGGCGCAGTGGCACAGGTTGATGTCTCTCCAGAGAAGATTTTAGAGGCACAGTTCCATGGCACATCTGTGGAAAAACACGGTGACAGCTATTTTGTGACTGTCCAGGGCAAAGTAGATTCGACGCTTGCTGACGATCTGGGATATTCAGGGGCGAAGATCGTGGAAAGAGACAACACCAGCAAAGTCACTATCATCGCTGCTCCTGAGACTGTGATCACCAACTATCTTAAAAAAAGCCTGGATGCAGATGTCAAGATAGTGGGCGTCGCGCCAGTAAAATACGAGATCAGGACCAATGTATCCAGAGACTCGCTCAATGCGATCCTCGCCCCGGTGGGCGGTAGTGTTCCTTCAGGAGAGGATGCTTTCGTCGAGGGAGTAACTGCGGATACAGTGGATGAGACCAAAAAGGTGCTCGACTCCAAGTTGAACCGTCTGGGTTTGCAGGACATAAAAGTCAGGATCGTCGATAACAAGTTCATCCTCATCGATCTGGCTGGAATGGACGTGGCCACAGCTCAGGACGTGGTGGGCAAGCCTGGAAAGTTCGAGATACGCATCCAGACTGAGAACAATCAGACTGTGCACGTACTCTATGGAGATGCAGTAGAGTCCGTAGACATACCTCAGGGAGATCGCCAGGGCGGATGGGGTGTGCCCTTCATGCTCTCTGAAGAGGGTGCGAAGGTATTCCAAAAAGCTGCGATAGATGCTGGAGCAACCAAGGATCCAGATGCTCACTATATCTCAATGTACCTTGATAAAGACGAGATCTTCAGCGCTCCGCTGGCAGCTGAGCTGGCAGGCAGCCTGGCAAAGTCCCCAGTCCGCAATTTGGAGGCGCGGGTCGGATCCGGCGATGCTGGCTCTCAGAAGGCCAAAGAGCTGTACATACACCTGAGAGAGGGAGCTCTGCCTGTTAACGTAGAGATTGTGGGCTCAGGCCAGGTGTCTGCGGCGTTGGGCAAGCAGTTCAAGGTTCAGATGGTCATTGCAGGGTTGATCGCACTTCTGGCTGTAGCTGGCATGATCTTCTATCGCTATCGCGAAAAGAGGGTTGTGCTGCCCATGATCACAACCTCATTGAGCGAGGTCGTCATGATGCTGGGAATCTGGTCACTGGCCGGCTGGCAGCTCGACCTGGCAAGCCTGGCGGGCATCATCATGGTGATAGGCACAGGCGTCGATCAGCTTGTGATCATCACCGATGAACTGATAAGGGGAGGCGAAGCCTCTGCATTGGAGCGCAGCATAAAGGAGAGGGCTGCTGAGGCTGCTGCGAAGGCTGGCACAGCAATTGCTCCTACCAGCAGCAAGGTCTATTTGGGCAGACTGTCCAGAGCTTTCTCCATCATACTCGGAGCTGCTGCTACAACTGTAGTAGCCATGCTGCCACTGCTTTACATGGGCTTTGGAGCTCTCACAGGCTTCGCGCTCATCATCATCTTGGGAGTGTTTCTGGGCGTGGCAATAGCCCGGCCCGCTTACGGCAGGATAATTGGGCACATCCTTGGCACGAGTTAAAAATCCTGCAGTCCTTTTGGGGCCTGCAGGATAAATTAATTTTTGTTTTTCATAGCACCATTTATGGACGCCCCAGCGAACGCAGCTCCCACAACGATGTTGGAGAAATACGTAATTATCCTCCAAAGGGCCACCAGGGGACCGAGCAGAGATGATGAGATGAACATGGAGTAAAGATAGCTCATGCTCAGCTCTGCCACTCCGCTGCTGCCGGGTGTCAGGGGCAAAATGCCGATTATGGCCAGTATGATCTGGGAGGTAATCGATAAGAGGAAGCTCGGATCTGCGCCCATGCCTACCAGCAGCGCTGATGGAACGAGAAATTCGCTCATCCAGATCAGGGCGGTCATTGCCAGCATCAGAGGCTTGTGGCGCAGAGTCTCCCTGGCTAGCTGCATTCCAGCTTCCCGAAATAGCCAGATCTCCTTTTCGATGGATATCACAATAGGTCTGTTGCCGGTCTTCTCTTTTGCCCAGCCGATCAATTGCGCAATTCTGTTGGGCTGCGCTACCAGCGTCCATAAAAAGGCCAGAATTAGGAATAGAAGGACCAGGAATATGGCTCCGATCTTCAGGCCGAAGCCTGTAAAAAAGTTGGTGAACATCAGAAAAAAGGCAAGAGCTCCAACAAGGAAAATGCTGTCCAGCAGTCGCTCGCCTACGGCGACGGCCGTTGCGCTGCCGTAGCTCATACCGTCGTCTGCGAGGATCTTGATGCGCAGAGGCTCTCCACCTGCTGAGGAGGGAGTAAGTGCTGCAAGGAAGTTCGATGCGAGGGTGGATTTCAGGGAGAGGCGAAAGCTTATCCTATGGCCTGCCAGGGATGCGAGGAACCTGAGCCTGATTGCGTAAAAGGCCCAGGAGAGCATATGGATGGCGAGTCCTAAGAGCAAAAATCTGCCATCGATCTGAGAGATTATCTGCCAGCTAACATTTGCATCGGTGAATTTTGTTATGATGATAACCGCTGACAGGCTCATCAATGTCGCAAATATGACTGCCCTTAATCGCTCTCCCCTGAGACTCGAGCTCAAATGCCTCCTCTCCAAAATCCCTCTGAAGCTTTTAGGTGACCTCTCCGTAAATGGACTCTACTGCGTCCAGGACCTTGCTCCAGGAGTACTTCTCTGCCACTGCTCTCCTGCCCCGCTTGCCCAGGGCGACTCTCAAAGGCATGTTCTCGTGAAGCTCCAAAATCATCTCAGTCAGCTCTGCAGTGCTTGAGAAGAGCCTTCCGCCGTGTAAGGCCACCTCATTTACGCCTGGAGAGTCGAAGGCCAGCACAGGCGTCTCGCAGGCCATGGCTTCCAGGAGGGCGATGCCGAAGGCCTCCAGGCGGCTGGCTGAGGGAAGAACGAGCATCTCGGCCCGTGACAGCAAGTCTATGAGAACATTGCGTCTCACCCTGCCTGTGAATTTGGCGTTAACGCCCAGGTGCATGGCCTTCTTCTCCAGGCGGCTGCGATCGTAGCCATCTCCTGCAAGTATCAGCTCAAGGTCTGCATTTTTCTGCACCTCGCTCATCGACTCGATCAACGATTCGATGCCCTTGTAGTTCAACATACGTCCAACATAAAGAACATAGTTGTCCTTTGGACGGCTGCTCCTCGGATAGATCGACATGTCCACTGCATTGGGCACAATTCTGGTCTTGTCAAGGTAGTTTTTAAGGACGGGTGATGTTTCGGCATAGCTCCTGGTAGTGGCGATCACAATGTCCGCCTTATCAAGAACTGGCTTGACGAGCTTTTTATTCAGCCATTCAAGTGAGGCGCCAAGCCATCTGGGTGGGTTGTATCCGTTCAGCTTTCTTGGGATGACCACGTCATTGTGATAGGTCACCACATGGGGGGAGGACTTTCGAAGCATGAAGGCGAAGAGAGGACTTGGGATGTGGCTGTGGAAGACGTCGGCTTGGAGCACCGGGCGGCTCAAGGGCAGGGGTGTGTAGAGGAGATCCACGCTGGGGATGCGAATGAAATCCTTCTTCCAGTCTCCGCAAGAGGATGCCACGCTCACCTGATGGCCTCTATCGACCAGGCCGTCGGCCAGCTCTTTAACGTGATACTCGACACCGCCAAGGTGTGGTGGGAAGTAAGGAGATATCTGAAGGATTTTCATATATCTGATGGCTCATTGCACTTCAAGCGACTTAAGTCTATTGCAGAAAGGAAAAATGCTCGACAATGCTCTCAGGTGCGTCTTCTAGGCAGCGTGTCAATTTTGATGCAAGATAGTAGTAGCATATGACCTCACTGTAGCCGTCATCCTGGCCAAGGCAGTCTCTACAGCTTGGAGATCCTTGCCTCATACTTGCATCGGTTCTCATTGCCGGCAAATGCCCTTTCAGGATTCTTTGGCAAGCTCAGATCTCCACCTACAAGGGAGGCTGGGATGTATGCAGTGCTCGCGGGCGATCCGGGATGGCGGCCAGCCGGATTCAAGCTCAGACACTGCTGATATCTCGGATTCGAGGTCATAGCGTCGCCTCATTTTTGCCGTATGCTTCCCTCCCTGAGTCGGCATTGTTTAACCGGTTGTCCGAATAGATTTTTCATGTGATGCGACAGGTCAAGGATTATGCCAAAAAATAAACACGATGCTTCTGGCCTTTTTGCTGCTGCTTGCCGCGAACTTTCCTAAGTATCGGCCCATGAGGAGAACGTCTCCAAGCTGATAGTGCAGGGCGAGGGCAAAGTCAGCGTTGTTCCTGACATGGCGACGGTCGTTCTGGGCGTCGAGACACGCAATGCCAGTGCTCTTGTGGCTGCAAAGGAGAATGCCAGGCGCAAAGCAGAAGTAGGCAGCAGAGGCTGCAGGAGTTGAGCTTGGCAGAGTGCTTGAGATCGCAGAAGGATATGGACATGTGACTCCTGCGGCCGAGAGCGCAATTCAATTCGATGTCGCCACACCAGTTCAGCCTGGGAGAGATGGAGGTGACAGCCAGCGTTACCTTGACCTACGAGGTATCCTGAGCTGGAGTGACTGCGATCCTCTTTTTTAGCAGTACATTGGCTCCGGCGGCCCCGATGCCTTGCTCGCCTGTCCTTCGCCAAAGACCTCCTGAAATTTCCAAACGATGTAAAGCTCGCATTTGAAGTTCTCGCGCACCGCCTCCATGAGCTTGTTCTTGGTCAGGCCATCGTAGTAGATCTCCCTCGTAAAATGGATGCCTTGCAGGTCGCCTCTCTCCGATTCGATCTCGAAGCTCGACTGCTGGAAGAGCAGGTCGTAGCGCATCTGCCAGAGCAACTTCTCCCTCTCCTTGGGGGGCATGGCCAAGACTGCCTTTTGGTGAGCCTCGGCCAGCCTGATTCTGCTGAAGACGACGATCATGTCCTCGCGGTTCTTGGGCTGAATGATGCTGACGTGTCTGCCAGTGCGAGCAGGGTACTCGGCAGCAATGTGAAAGTGAAGGTTCTCATCCTGGACAGTCTCCTTGAAGAGCCCCTCCTGGGTGAGCCAGGACTGTATTTTATCGCGGGTTTCAATGATCTTCTGAGCTGTCATCTAATCGCCATCTTTGCAAAAAACCCATCTCTTCCTAATGCGGGGCACAAACACCTGTCTTCATGGCAATGGTTACTCAAGCACCACATGCAGCGGGAACTGGTGGGTTCCTAGCTTCCCTTCATAGTTGGCTGCAGAGATCTTCAGGACCCCAGGCACGCGGCAGGCAGCATTGATGCCAGATTTCATGGACTGCTGGATGGCGTCTCTGTTCACACCGTTGATCACGACCTCATAGACGCAGGAGACATCCTCTGCAAGCGTGCAGACGCCGTCCTCCCGCAGAGATGTGCAGAATGCTGTGTTGGTCGAAGCCTTCAGGAATTTGTACCTGGAGCCTACCTTGGAGCCGCTTGATACCACTCCGCCAGGAAATGGGGTTATTGTGCCCTCGAGCTTGCCGATGGCATCTGTTGCAGCCTCAGCAGCTGTCAGGGCTGCCATCTGGTTCTGGCCCAAGATCAGGAAGTTTCCACCTGCGATTCCATCGACTGCCCCGAAGCTCTGCTCGATGACAAAGTCGCCTGACATCAGTGGTATCTTCCAGACATTCCTTCCGAACAACTCCAGCTGCTTCTGGTAGCCATCGCCAAAGAAGCTCAATTTCTTTCCGGTATCGAACTGCTTCTCCGCCTCTGGCATACCGCTAAATGCTGCAGCGGTTGGTGCTGTCAGGACGCACTGTCCCAGCCGATTCATCAAAGAAGCTTCAAGGTTCTTGTAGCCCATGTTGCAGATCAGGATATTGACGCCCGGCCTGCCATCTGGCGTTCGGCTACCGTCAACGATGCACTCGATGCCCGCCTCAGCAGAGCATCCAATGACGGACGTTCCAAATCCAGTGGCCTCGCGAGCCGCCTCCAGAGCCCAGCGCTCAGTTACGGCAGTTATCTGCACCCTTGCTACCTTTATGGGAAAGCCTTCTGCAAAGGTATCCTCTATTTGCACGCCATTGATCTCCATAACATCCCTCTACAGCGGATTATAAATTGCAAGATCAAATCCTTTACCTAGCCCCGCCAGTGCAGCCGCAGAGCACACTGGCCTTTCGAATTCCAGATCAAATGCCTGACGGGCGATCTCTTCTGGGCATTGGCCGCTCATCGGTATCGGCTCGAAGTCCGTCATCTCATAGGTCGCGACCATGAATGCCTGGCCGTTCGCCAGCCTGAATTCTTTGACATGCAGCTCATCCTTCTTCGCAATCCCGAGCCAGCCAGTGTCGCCCTCGACGGCACCTGCCAGACGTGGTGTGTCCAGCTCATCCCTCTCGTAGCCTAGAGCCACAAGGCTCAGGGAGATCGCGTCCAACGGACGCATTCCGTCCTCGATCTTCTCGACGATAGTGTCGGCCTGAGTGCCATTGGCAACGACTGCAGCATCATCGAGAACGCGGATGCAGTTGTATGAAATGTATGGGTTCTTGGCCAGATCTGCTGCGTTCTTAGGAGAGACCAAAATGCTCTTACCTCTGATCTCTGCCCTCCGGCTCGGAAAGGAGCGGGAAGAGACCCTGTAGGCCACCCAGCTCCTATTATCACTTCGGCCAATTGCCACTATCCGGCCGACGTACATATTCAGTCAACCAGCTTGTACTTGGCTATGTTCTTGTCCGCGATGGTCTGTATCTCCTTTTGTATGTCTCCGCCGTCGGGCTTCTTGAAGAGATGCTTGTACCTGCCCTGAACCTTGAGGTACTCTTGAACTGGCTTTGGCCTGCGAATCTTCTTGACGCCCGTCAGCTCTCCATTCACCCACTCGGCAAGTGGCCAAAGGCCAGTCTCTACCGCGAGCCGTGCTATCTCAACCATGGTGCCAGCATCGAAGGTCCATCCGGTGATACAGGGCGCATTGACCTGGATGTAGGAGGGGCCATTGGTCTGCAGGGCACTCTTTACCTTCCTTCTCAGGTCCACAGGATACGCAACAGACGCCGTTGCTACATACGGCACCCTATGAGCTAGCGCTATGGCAGGCATGTCCTTCTTGGGCCTCGGATTGCCCGAGGATTTGGAGCCCGGCGGCGTTGTGGTGGTTTGGGCGCAAAAAGGCGTAGATCCGCTGCGCTGCACGCCTGTATTCATGTAGGCCTCATTATCATAGCAGACATACAGGACCTTGTGGCCGCGCTCGAACATGCCTGAGTTGCAGCCCATGCCGATATCGAATGTGCTGCCGTCTCCTCCGATGACGATGACATTGGTGTCCTTGCATCGCCGCTTCATCATCACCTCAACGCCCGAGGCCACGGCGGATGCATTTTCGAATAAGGAGTGAATCCAGGGAACGCACCATGCGCTCTCTGGGAAGGGCGTGGTAGTAACCTCAAGGCAGCCCGTAGGCGATACCACGATGGTGTTCGGGCCCGCAGCATCTAAGACGAGCTTGATTGTCGTGGGCATGGCACATCCTGCGCAGGCCCTGTGCCCCGGTGCAAGCAAAGATCTTTCCATTTTCAAAACCTCCTACAGGATCTCCCATCTTAAATCGAGGAACTCGAACTCGGATTCTATTCCCTTGCGGGCAGCCTCTGCCCTCTCTACGATCTTTCTTATGTCTTTGACAGTGATGTCGCGTCCTCCGAGGCCCGCTGCAAAGCCAATGATGGGAATGCGCAGCTTGCTGTTGTAGAATGAAGACTTCAAGTCCGTCACAAGCCCAGCCTCGGCCCCAATGGATACATCCTTCTCAATGACAGCAATCACGCTTGCGTCTTTGAGAGCTTGGCGCAAAGCTTGGGCCGGGAAGGGCCTGTAGCATCTGACCTTGACCAGGCCGACCTTCTTGCCTTCTGCGCGCATGGCATCGATGGCGTCCTTGATAGTTCCAATCACAGACCCCATGGTTACTATTACTACCTCAGCGTCGTCTGCACGATAGCTATCGATCAGTCCGCCATAATATCTATTGAAGGTCTCTTGGAACTCCCGGGCCACGCTCTCGATCTTCCCAAGGGCCTTTTGCTGTGCTTCGAATTGCTGATATCGAAACTCCGTGTAGGTCGAGGGGTCTGCGAAGGCGCCGAAGGTCATTGGCCTGGCCGGGTCCAAGATCTTGGCAGGCCGAAATTCAGGCAGGAATGCTGAAGCTCTCTCTTTATCAAGGAGCTCGACAGGCTCGTAGACATGCGTCAGGATGAAGCCGTCCATGCAGACCATTGCAGGGGTCCTGATACTCTCGTCTTCAGCAATCTTGTAGGCCTGCAGCGTCGCGTCCACTGCTTCCTGCACGTCCTCAACATAGATCTGCAGCCAGCCCACGTCACGGGCACCTACTGAATCTTGCTGATCGTTCCAGATGTTCAAGGGAGCTCCCATTGCCCTATTGGCAACGTTCATGACCAGGGGCAGCCTCATGCCAGAGGCATTGTACAAGACCTCATACATCAGTGCCAGGCCCTGGCTGGTGGTTGAGGAGTAGCATCTTCCACCGCAGGCGCTCACGCCTACCAGCACAGACAAGGCAGAAAACTCGGAATCAACTGTCAAGAACTCGGAATCAAGCTCGCCATTGGCCACCATCTGCGAAAGGTGCTCTACAATGTGGGTTTGAGGCGTTATGGGGTAGGCCGAGATCACATCCGGCTTGCAGCACATGACAGCATGAGCCACAGCATAAGAGCCCTCGACGACCTTCATATTTGCAGTCATCACTTCTCCTCCAGGACCATCGAAATTGCCATGCGTGGGCATTCATGAGCGCACACGCTGCAGCCTTTGCAGTAGTCCAGGTCGGGCACGAAGAGCCCATCTTCCTGGTGAATGCAGCCCTCTGGGCAGTAGATCTCACAGAGGCTGCACTTGATGCATTTCTCATGATCGACCACTGGCACGAAAGTCCGCCAGGCACCAGTCTTTGTGACGCGGGTGCTGCACGGATCTACAAGTCTCCCTGCCTTTATCTCCATCATGAAACCCTCTCGTAGGCCGTTTTAATGGCTAGCAGGTTCTTCCTGCCCAATTCACCCTTGAACCGCTCAGAGATGGCTAAATTCAAGCTCTCCAGCCCGACCTCTTTGCTCGCCCCGCAAAATGCCCCCAGCATCGTGGTGTTGACGATAGGCCTTCCCAGTATCTCCATCGCGATCTTGGTGGCATCTATTGTGATCACATCCGCCTCGGTGTTCAGCTTTAATGTCTCGAGCGGCCGGTCGGTATTTATTATTATCTTGCCATCGTCTTTCAGTCCGCTTGCCACATCGACCACATCCAGCAATGTGACATCCTGCACAATCACGTAGTCCGGCTCATAAACCTGGCTTCTGATCCTTATGGGATGATCGGCTATCCTGGCAAAAGCCATCACCGGCGCGCCTCTGCGTTCTACTCCGAAGGCCGGAAATGCCTGGGAGAACCTCTTGTCCTCAAAAGCCGCAACGGCTATTATTTCGGCCGCAGTGACAGATCCCTGCCCGCCACGACCATGTAAGCGTATTTCTTTCAAGGGGCTGACCTCCAATTTTCTTGCGGGCTATTCTTCTCCTCTTCCCCGCGAAAAAGTTATGAGCAAATATATCTCTTTCGGAGCCGCGGCAAGTTCTTATGTATGATGCTCATCATACTTACAGTTCGTGCGGCCTTGGGTCGAAGGCTTTGGCGTATGAAGGATAGTCTATGGATAACAAGAACGAAATACTCTTTGCGGTTCGGGAGGCCAAGAGGACATTAGGCGAAGGTGCAAACTTTCGCGTTGCAGATGCTCTGACGGTCTTAGAAGGGATCGCGCCGTTCTTAGATAAGGATGCAGTAATAAAGATGAAGTGCAGGGGGTGTGATAACTATGCACCTGCCTCTTTTCCCCTAGCCAACGATTTTTGGGCAGTTGACAAAAACGAATACTGCCATGCTAAATCGGCATCTTTAAAAAATCTCACCGCATTGAAGCTGGCGAGCTGTGACCAATACTCTCACAAGGCTCAGGATGAGCTGGAATCCTTGGGGAAGTCCATACTGGAGGAGGACCTCAGGCCAGCGCTAGCCGAGAGAAAGCTGTACGATCGCTGCAAGTTTGCCAGCTACTGCATCGCTTTTCAATTTCAGTCATCACCAGGTTGCGTCAGCATCGAATTTGGGCATAAGACCGATGAGGGTTTTGCTCGCAGCGACATTCAGCTATACATTCTTGGCAGACTGGACCCTGGGTTTGGCCCTGAGGCCTCCAAGAAGATATCTGAAGCGATGTTGAATGGGCCTGTTTTAGTGGTAAAGGCCAGCGCTCAGACCAGGCGGCAATTGGATATAGACTATGTACTGGAATGGATTGCTGAAAAGCGAAAGATGGATATAGTATATCTCTAGCTTTATAATTGACAATAATTGATATTTAAAGGATGTTTTGAACGATGGCGCAACCATTGGTGCCAGATACAAGTGTGGTTATAGATGGCAGAGTCTCTGCCAAGATCAAGGCAGGCGAGCTCAAGGGAAGGAGGATCGTCGTGCCGGAAGCAGTTGTAGCTGAGTTGGAAGCCCAGGCCAATCATGGCCGGGACATTGGCTTGAGAGGTCTTGAGGAGCTGAGAAGGCTCTCGGAGCTTGCCAAAAACGGCAAGATCGAGCTGGAATATGTCGGCATCAGGCCGAACCTGGACCAGATAAAGCTCGCGGGTGGTGGGGAGATCGATGCCATGATTCGGGATGTNGCTTTGGAGCTGGGCGCTTCTTTCTTGACCAGCGATCAGGTTCAGTTTAGGGTGGCCGAAGCCATGGGCCTGGATGTGGAGTATGTTCGCCCTCAGCGAGAGGCAATCAAGCCTCTATCCCTGGAGAAGTACTTCACTGAAGATACACTCTCAGTGCATCTCAAAGAGGATGCAGTGCCCATGGCCAAGCGCGGCCGAGTCGGCGACTTCAGCCTGGTTCGTTTGGGGGAGCGGCCTCTTTCAGAGCGCGAGCTGCGAGATCTCTCTCGCGAGATCTATGAGAGAGCCAAGGCTGATCCGGAAGGCTACGTGGAGATGGAGAAGATGGGAGCCACCATAATTCAGCTCGGGCCCATGAGGATCGCCATTGCCAAGCCCCCATTCTCCGATGGGCTGGAGATAACTGCCGTCCGGCCCGTGGCCAAAGTTAACTTCGATTCCTACCGCCATAACCTGGAACTAAAGGCGCGGCTCAAAGAGGGTCAGAGGGGGATTCTGATCGCCGGGCCACCGGGCTCTGGCAAGTCCACATTTGCAGCGGGCGTTGCTGAGTATCTGCTCACATGCAACTACGTAGTCAAGACCCTAGAATCGCCTCGCGATCTGCAGGTCCCTTCAGAGATAACCCAATATGCTCCTCTTGAGGGAAGCATGGAGGCTTCGGCAGATATACTGCTGCTGGTTCGGCCTGACTACACCATCTACGATGAAGTGCGCAAGACGCGCGACTTTCAGGTCTTCGCAGACATGCGCCTCGCAGGCGTTGGCATGATCGGCGTGGTACATGCCAACAAGCCCATAGATGCTTTGCAGCGACTTTTAGGCCGCGTCGACCTTGGCATGATACCGCAAGTTGTCGACACTGTCGTCTTCATCGAGAAAGGTGAGGTCACCAAGGTCCTGGATGTGGAATTCGTTGTAAAAGTTCCGACAGGAATGGTGGAGGCGGACCTCGCCCGCCCGGTGATTGTGGTCAAGGACTTCGAAACAGGCGCTGACGAGTATGAGATGTACACCTACGGCGAGGAGATCGTGGTCATGCCTGTTTGCAGGGACGGCAAGAAGCCTTCCTGGAGGCTCGCGTCCCGCGAGATCGAGAAGGAGATCTCACATCACGTTCGCGGTCCATTTAAGGTGGAGATGCTCACAGACTCTTCTGCTGTGGTTCACGTTCCACAGGATGAAGCAGCGAGGGTAATTGGCAAGGCAGGCAAGAACATAGACCAGATCGAGAAGGCCCTGGGGATGCACATCGATGTTCGCACCAAGGAGGAGCAGGACATTCCGGCCCCTCGGGTGGAGGATACCTCCAAGCATCTCATCATCTGGCTGGAGGGCATGGCTGGAGAGTCTGTGGACGTCTTCGTTGGCGAGGAGCCTGCATTCACAGCCACTGTAGGCCGCAGGGGCGACATTCGGGTTGCCAAGTCCTCGGAGATGGCCAAGCGCATAATCAAGCGGATGAAGGCTGGCGAAGAGATCGAGGTCAAAAGGGCGCGGTCGGACTAGGCAGCTCAGCGCTCATCTTTTTTCATTCTAACAAGAGCTCGTCTTTGAATGCGCGCACGGCCTAGACTCCCAAAGCCAGTCTCAAAGCATTCCGAGCGGCAGGTGCCAAGCCCAGGGTGATCAGAGTAAGCTTGGTCAGATCTCTCAAAGACTGATCCTCAATCGACCTGTCTATAATGCTCAGGGCCGGCAGGAGCACGAGCAGTTTGAGCGGATACATTATCGAAGATGAGCCTGTCAGGTTTATCAGAAAAGTGGGCACGACGTGCTTCTCGTAGTAGGAGAACCAATCCACACCAATGTAGGTCGAACTTGCATCAAGCATATGGGCATAGATGATCATCAGGTTGAATTTATCGTCCAAGAACCTCAGCCAATTTAGCCTGCGGCGTACTAGAAGAATGCCTGCCGTAATGGTTGTGCCAAGCAAGAAGACTGCTGGGATGACCCAAAGGTTTTGAAATCCTGCGGTTGTGAGGAACGCCAGGTTTAGCGCTGTCCAGATGAGGCCGATTGCGGCGTAGGCTCTGTAAAACTCGGCTCCCAGAATCATTCTGCTCAGCAGAAGGCAGCTTGCTGCTACAAAGAAGACCACAAAGAATATCAGAGGGGTTATGAGCAGGTAGCTTGCAGGAGGCGAGACCAGCCTCGCGTCCTCGATCACCCGGAGGCTTGAGCCTGCCAGGACGAAGGGGAGTGTGTAAAGTGCCAGCCGCTCGTCCATCTCAAGTTTGAGATGCTGAAATAGCCTCACCAAACCGAGGACTGCCAGGCCCAAAACAATCGCCCAAGTAACAGTGTCCACTGGGTTGTAGCTGGTGTCGTGAATTATTGGATCGATATAGTACCTGTAGATCCAGTCTGCTAGGTCGTACACGAAGATCTCATTGAATCCCTTCGTATTTCTAGGGTTCGTTATGCCCTTGCTTTGCATCTTTATCGGATGCGGCCTTGATCTGATCGGCGGAAAGTATATATATCGCAGAAGTAAACAACACCCTTGTCCGTTTTCTGATTTTAATTGAGGTAGTTAAATGGTCGAGGTGTTCAAAGGTACAACCACGGTAGGTGTACTCTGCGATGGAGGTGTCGTCCTTGCATCGGAGAGCCGTGCTACCATGGGCAGCTTCATAGCCAGCAGCACAGCCAAGAAGATCTATCAGGTCGATGATCTGGTGGGGCTGACTACGGCTGGCGTTGTGGGAGATGCTCAGTCACTTGTCAGAATGGTTCAGGTCGAGGCTCGGCTTTACAAGATGCAGAGGGGCGAGAGTATGACCGTCAGAGCCATAACGTCGATGCTGTCCAATATTCTATCATCTCGGCGGTATTATCCATTCATGGTTCAGCTCATCATGGGTGGCGTAGACAGGTATGGCCCAAAGATCTACTCGCTGGACGCCCTTGGCGGTCAGATCGAGGAGCGGAAGATAGTCTCCACAGGTTCAGGATCGCCAGTGGCCTATGGCGTGTTAGAAGCCATGTACAAGCCGGGCCTGAGCGTCGAGGATGGAACGGTGTTGGCCGCCAGGGCAATTCACAACGCCATGAAGCGAGACTCTGCATCAGGCGACAGGATCGAGCTCGTCAGAATCACTGATACTTATGAGGAGGTAGGCGAGCCTGAGTTTCAGGAGATTATGAAGCAGCTCTAATCTTTTTTGGATGTGTTCACTTGTCTGTAGAAGAAGTACTTTTTGAGCTCAAACGCAAAGTGCAAAGCAAGCTGCCTCCGGACATCAATGTGACTGGGCTGGAGTTCGAGGGTCCGGAGCTTGTGATTTACACAGATGATCCGAAGAAGCTGGCCGACGACGGCGAGATCATTCGCAATCTGGCCAAGGAGCTGCGCAAAAGAGTCGTGGTCCGGCCTGACCTGAAGGTGCTGGCAGATCCCGAGGTCGCCATAACCAAGATCCAGGAGGTCGTGCCAAAGGAAGCTGTCCTGACCAACTACTACTTCGACGGAGAGACCGGTGAGGTGCAGATCGAGGCTGAGAAGCCGGGCCTTGTCATAGGTCGCCATGGCGCAACTCTTCGCGAGATCACCAAGCTGATCGGCTGGACGCCAAAGGTTGTCAGGACGCCGCCCGTACGTTCATCGACCATCGCCAACATCAAGGATTATTTGCGCAGCGTACAATCGGAGCGCAAGAATATCCTGCGCACCGTCGGCCGTAAGATTCACAGAGATGTAGCATCAAAGGACCAGTGGGTTCGCATCTCCACTTTAGGAGGATGCCGCGAGGTAGGCAGAAGTTGTATGCTCCTGTCCACCCCAGAGTCCAAGATCATCATTGACTGCGGCATAAATGTGGGATCTGATGACTCCGCAACGCCTTACCTCTATGTGCCGGAGGTTTATCCACTGAATCAGATAGACGCCGTGGTCCTGACTCATGCTCATCTGGACCATGCTGGCCTTGTGCCCATGCTCTACAAGTACGGCTATGAAGGGCCCATCTACTGCACACCTCCAACCAGGGATCTGTTTGTACTCCTGCAATTGGATTATATCGAGGTGGCCGGGCGAGAGGGCAAGCGCCTTCCCTATGACTCCGGCATGATCCGTGAAGCCCTCAAGCATACAATAACTCTCAATTACGGCGATGTGACAGACATTGCGCCAGACACCAAATTGACCATGCACAATGCCGGGCACATTTTAGGCTCATCAATTGCGCATTTCCATATCGGAGACGGCCTTTACAATGTGGCATTCACAGGTGACTTCAAGTTCGAGAGGACAAGGCTCTTTGATCCGGCCGTATGCAACTTTCCAAGACTTGAGACGCTGGTGACCGAGGCCACTTACGGGGGGGCCAACAGCCTTCAGCCCTCCAGGAAAGAGGCTGAGGTGAACCTGATTAAAGTCGTAAAGGACACCATCAAGAAGGGCGGCAAAGTCATCATTCCAGCGTTCTCAGTTGGCCGCAGCCAGGAGGTCATGGTCGTTTTGGAGGAGGCCATCCGCAAAAAGGTCATAGAAGAGGTGCCTGTCTACCTGGATGGCATGATCTACGAGGCCACGGCCATCCACACCTCTTATCCAGAGTACCTGAACAATGACCTTCGAGATCTGATATTTCATAAAGGGATCAATCCATTCCTGGCACAGTGCTTTGTGCAGGTGGAGTCTCCCAAGCAGAGGACTGAGATCATAGATGGTCCTCCGTGTGTGATCTTGGCGACGAGCGGCATGCTCAATGGCGGGCCAGTTCTCGAGTATCTCAAACGCCTAGGTCCCGATGAGAGAAATACATTGGTGATCGTGGGCTACCAGGCAGAAGGCACTTTGGGCAGGCGCATCCAGAAGGGCTGGAAGGAGCTGCCCCTCTCAGTCGAGGGCAAGACTCAGACGGTGAAGATCAACCTCGATGTAACGACTGTTGACGGCTTTTCCGGCCACTCTGACCGGCAGCAGCTGATGGAGTACATGCGCAGGATCTATCCAAAGCCCGGTCGTGTACTGACCAACCACGGCGAGGAGAGCAATTGCCTCGATCTGGCAAGCTCCATTTATAAGAGGTACAGGATTCCTACCATGGCACCAATGAACCTGGAGACTGTCAGGTTGATCTGAGAGCAACCAAATTGGCTAACTGCTCCTCAAAAGCTTTATCAAATTAGAGACATAATACCAGTGTGAGGTTCTTCGTGACTGGAAAGAGAACGCGAATCATCAATGATCCTTCAGATCTGGTCCCTTTGCTTCAAGCCTTTGGCTCCAATGTTCATAAAAAAGTCTTCGATGAGCTAAGCCAAGACTGGCATACTGAGCGCGAGCTGGCGGCCCTTATCGGGGATGAGGCGAGCGTTCACAGGAGCGTCGCGTTGCTTCGCAAGAGCGGCCTGGTTGAGACCAAGTGGAGGGTGCCGGAGCCTGGAGCCAGCCCCGAGAAGGAGTATCGATCCACCTATTCCCGGGTGCAGGCTAACTTCGGAGCATCCATGGAGGACCTGAGTGAGCTGATCAGCCTCACATTCATGTCCGATGAGGAGTTGCGATCTGTGACAGAGAAGCTGCAAAAAATGGTTCAGGGCGGAAATAACAGTCTATCCAACCTCTCCCGGGAGCTGGGATTGAGCCAGATCTTCATCCGTGGCGTCGCAAAAAGAGCAGAAAAGCTGGCCGTCAGGGGTCAGCGCATTGAGCCTTATGAAGAGGATTTCTGATGGCCAACGTCCTGCAGAGCAAACGAGAGAGTTCGCGTTTCCAGATACTAGTTGAGATCGCTGCACATCAGCCCAACCTTCGTCAAAAAGAGGTGGCAGAGAGTTTGGGCGTCACGCCGCAGGCGATTTCGGAGTACATAAAGGAGCTGGTGGCGGATGGGCTGGTGACCACTGATGGGCGGATGCGCTACAGCATCACCAAGGAAGGGGTGGAGTGGTTGCTTGAGAGTGCTGCCGAGCTGAAGCGCTACGCCCGCGTGGTTATGGAAGAGATCATAAGTCACGTATCTGTCTGGACTGCTTTAGCTGAGGTCGATCTTCGCGAGGGAGAGCGCGTCTCACTGGAGATGCGTGGCGGCCTTTTGTATGCCAATAAAAAAGATGGCATAGAGGCAAGTGGTGTCGTTATCGCTGATGCAAGGGCTGGTGAGGACGTCGGCATATCTGATCTGCGTGGCTTGATCAGCCTGGAGGAAGGGCAGGTCACCGTCTGCAAAGTGCCGAGAGTGCAGATGGGTGGCTCTCGGAAGGTGGATTTGAAGCTCCTGGAAGAACAGCTTGCTGCAGACAAGTCCGATGGCAAGATGATAGGATGCCTTGGCATCGAGGCGCTTGTGGCGCTGCAAAAGGTGGGACGCGAACCCGATGTTCTCTTCGGCGCCCGGGAGTTTGCAGTGGAAGCGGCCTACCACGGCATAAGCTCAGTGGTCGTCAGCGTCGACGAGCAGATTCCAGGCCTGCTCACTCGGCTGGAGTCAGAGGGCCTGAAGTATGAGCTTGTGGACCTCACCTTAGGATGACTTTTCAAGTTTTGGCTAAGGCTGATCGGTCCAGGATACTGCTACTGCCCCAGAGCGGAGACAAGACGCTCTTCGAGGGCTATCTGAGGCTGAAGGACATGCCGCAGGGCCCAAGGGTCTTCAAGTTTTTGGTGAAAAAAGAATCACAGGCCGAGAGGTATCTTCCACCTGAAGACGCCCTCCGGATGTTGCGCAGTGCCAAAGCCATCCATCTTGCTCGCGGCGATCCTGAGATGGAAAAGAAGCTCATCAGGCTTCTGGAATCCTATCAGCTTGGTTATCGTTTCGTTAGCGTCTGCAACCACTGTCTTGGGCAGAGCAAAGTCACTTTCGTTGGCAAGGAGGCGATAGCCTACAAGGGCACGTGGATCTGCGAAAACTGCGCTGCTGCAGAGCTCTTACGTGAGGCAAATTTTCGCCACCTGGGTCGCGCCGCCAAGGCACATCTAGCCAGGATCTTGAAGGCCAGGCGGAGCCTCGATGATGTAGTAGGCTTGCTCTCGTTACAGCGACTTGAGCCGGAGCTGACGCTGTTTGATACCATCCAGGCAAGCAGCGAGGAGCCGACGATTGCGCTGGAGAGCGTCAATCTCCCTGGATCGCTGAAAGAACTGCTGCAAAAGAGGCTGACTCACCTGTTGCCGGTGCAGTCCAGATCTGTGCAATCAGGCCTGCTGGAAGGCCAAAACCAGCTAATAGTATCTGCTACAGCGACAGGAAAGAGCCTCATCGGTGAGATGGCAGGGATAAAGAGACTTCTGGAGGGCAAGGGCAAGCTTCTGTTTCTGGTACCGCTCGTCGCTCTGGCAAATCAGAAGTTCGACCAGCTCTCAGTGTATAAAGACCTGGGCTTTCAGATCTCAATTAGGGTGGGCCAAAGCCGCATTCGTCTGGGCAAGGGGCGCAGGATTTCGCAGAGCTTAGATGCCGATATCATAGCTGGAACCTACGAGGGCATCGACCAGGTGATCAGGACAGAAAGATCCCTTGGCAAGGTAGGAACTGTGGTGATAGATGAAGTACACATGCTTGAGGACGCTGAGCGCGGCCATCGACTTGCGGGATTGATAGCGCGCCTGAAAATGGTAGCTCCTCAAGCGCAGTTCATATTCCTCTCGGCCACCGTCGGAAATCCGTCATATCTCGCCAAACGCCTCGAAGCGACGCTGATAGAGTACGAGGTCAGGCCCGTGCCCATCGAGCGGCACCTCATCTTCTCTTCGGGGGCTGAGAAGCGCAAACTATTGAGGCAGCTCTCCAAAGAGGCCCAAAGCCTGAGATCTAGCACGGGCTACCACGGCCAGACCATAATCTTCACCAACTCCCGCAAGAACTGCTACAACTTGGCAGATTCCATTCCGGGCGCTGCAGCTTACCATGCGGGCTTGCAGTATCCTGAGAGAAAGAGGATCGAGGAGCTCTTCGCAGATGGCAAGATCCACACAGTCGTGACTACCGCGGCTCTTGCTGCAGGTGTGGATTTCCCTGCCTCACAGGTGATCTTCGAGTCCCTGGCCATGGGCATCGAGTGGCTGAATGTGCACGAGTTCAATCAGATGCTGGGCCGCGCCGGAAGGCCGGGCTACCACGACAAAGGGCAGGTGTACATCCTCGCCGAGCCTGGCCGACGCTTTTCTTCGGGGCGGGGCGAGTCTGAGGATGAGATAGCTCTGGCGCTCCTGCACGGCCAGATGGAGGACGTGGCACCGGAGTTCGACGAGACACAGCAAGAGGAGGAGGTCTTGGCCAATGCGGTCGTCGCCCGCTCGCGGCTGGAACTGGAGAAGCTTCATGCACTTACATTGGGGCTGGATGATTTGGATAGCTCTCTGAAGTCTCTGGAGAGGGCAGGGCTCATTTTGGGCATTGAGCCCACGCGCCTTGGAGCGACAGCGACGGCTCATTTTCTGAGCTCGGAGCAGGTTGTGAAGATATCCAAGCAGCTTGACAGTGGCAGGCAGCCCATGGAGGTGGCAGTGGATCTGGAAAGCTTCGAGGATCTTTATCTCACGTTCGCAGATCGCATCTCAACTAAGCTTCGCATGCAGATCTCTCAAAGAGCGCTGCATGGCTCCTTCTTGGACTTGCTTGGAAGCGCAGACTTAAGAGAGCTGGAGAACAGGATTCAAAGGTACTGCCTTGACTTTTCCAGGGATTTTTTGCGCTGCACCTGCAAGGAAGCGCCCTACTGCGGATGCCCTCAAAGGCTCATCTCGCTGAGAATTTTGGATCTGAGAATGTATGGGAAAAGCCCAGAGGAGATCATCGAGCACTTCAAAGAGAGATACGGGATGTATGCCTACCAGGGAGACCTGATAGGCTGGCTGGACCAGATGGTGAGGTACCTGGAGGCGATCGAAGCTGTGGCGAAGGTGTTAGGTAAAACTGATGCCGCGAAGGTGGCAGGGGAGTGCAAGAAGCATGTTGAGGGAGAGGATTAGGTCTGTCATTGCTGTTCTACCACATTTAGTTCATTCAGTTGGTCATTGATCTGCTTGAAGTTGTCCAGCAGACTTGCTCCTCGTTCAGTCGTTTCATATATCAGGGTATTTTCTCGCCTCACCGCAAGCAGCTCATTTTCTATTAGCAACTCGAGATACGGATTTACTGTCCTGAAATTGAGGTTTGCCTTGTATACGATCTTGGTCTTATTGGCTCCGCCTCGACATATATCCAGTATTTGCGAGACGATCACATGCCTGCTTCTCTTCATCATATGCCTTCACTCCACATGAGTTTTAAGTGCGTTCATCGATCATAGGTATTATTATCTTTTAATTAGCAATTATTGTTAGACAAATATTGCATATAATCTCTTCCGAACCAAAAGTCCGCCATAATGTGAGCAACAAAATTATTTTTTTGGGCAAATATATCTTAAACGAACCCAATTACGCATGACTGCTAATCAGCTTTACATTTAGTTTTTTTCACGAGATAATATGCAGCAGCAAGTGAGATCATGATCACACCAAGGCTGGCCAGCACAATCTCATCAGAGGCCCCATTCAGATCGAACAGTACAATTCTTCTGGCAACAGCTATAATCGCTATCAGTATTACTGCTAGTACGCTGTCGTTCTTCTCGAGATCAAAGCTTTTAAAAGTCTCCAGTAGTTCCACGCCAATAAGCACCAAAAGTATGAGGCCAAAAAAGTGGCTCCTCGCTATTTAGTATGGGTGAACTTGAATCGCAAAATCTCTCTTGTCTTCGTGACTCTGTACTGAAACGTGATTCGCTAACTGAACCACAGAGACACAG
>JGI11944J13513_1000726_pt1 | contig 29929 bp, 30 predicted proteins | sample TerdegcoTASludge_FD_13513 | JGI IMG/M metagenome (IMG submission 13513) | reverse complement strand
TCATATACCTGGATCTTTGAATTTAAGGTGAAAGGGATCGACAAAACCGGAGACTTAAGTCCTCTCAAGCAAATACAGAACCGGGGATATTCAGAGAAATACCGTTCTGATAAAAGACAATTAATAGAAATTGGGATTGTTTTTGATCCTGAAACGAGAAATATTGATGAGTACTCGTTTCACATACCAAAAATTTCAACCTGATACCGGTCTTTCGATCTTATTTCCGTGAATATCTTATCATCCCATGGTTTATCCGAAGGGTCAAAAATTACAAGATAGACCCCTTCTGCTCCGCAGGTGTCTGCATATCTGGTTACCTGAGTTAATCCTGCCTCTATCGTTTTTTCTCGTGTTCCCCTCTGAATCTTACATTCGATAACAAACCGCTGGTTCGTTCCATCCGGAAGATGCCAGAGGATGAAGAGATCAGTTCTGCCCATTCCAACACCATATTCCCGTGTTATCTGCCCGCTACCATTTACAATTCGTTGCAGGAATGCCTGGAGTAGCAGATGTGGCCCGGCCTCTTTATATTGAGCGATCTCAAGCCAGCTCCCTGAATGTTCCCGGAAAAACTGGGCAAATGCACTGAGAAATTTTGAAAGAAGGAGTCTCCCGTTCTGATCAACATATCAGGCGGTTTCGATTGTCATGCCTGTCTGTGCCCCCCAACTCAGTTCACGGGGGACGATCTCCTGGTAAATGGGGTTGCAATCCGGATAGCACCGGTTATTTACTATGTTATAAGGCCAAGATCTATCAGGTCTCCGACATCATCAGGCCTGAAGTCCTGTTCAAATACTTCCCCTGTGAGCATCGGTTCGATAACCCGTCGTACACGCTCCTCTTTGAGTTTATCTGCAAGCTGGTCAATGTGTGTATCCCGCCGTTTGATAAGATGTTCTTTTGCTTCCATGAACATATCCAGTGTAATATTATTTTCCTGGGTTTTTCCCATAGGGAGTTCAAAGCAGACTTCACATGCCAAGGCATTCACGAGCCATGGCTGTCCTTTCTTCAAGGCCTATATGGCTGAAATGGCATCATCTTCAAAGATCTGACAGATTTCTGTGGTGTGGAGCAGAACGAGCGTTTTTGTTTCTTCTTCAGAAAAATATCCCAGACTGAGTGACTTTGCCTTAATATTGAAGGCACTCCCACCGGTGATAATCTCCTGCTCCCGGTCAGAATGAATCCGGTAATCACGGACATCATGAACACCACAGAGAATAATCAACCGGGGTATCACCAATTACTCTTGACAGTCTAACTTCAGGATTTAATATCAGTACGAACCTTACCCGTAATCCTAAACTAAATGGAATTATGGGATTTACTGAGCAGGAAGTTACCTGGCTAATGGAAGGGACCGTCCCAGGGGTAGTTACCATCGAGAACCCCCCAATCATGCGTCAATATTACAATGGCTATTTATTCAGCGAGATGAGTGAAACTCGGGTTTTCAATAGTGATATGATCCTCTATTACCTCAGTAGCATCAGGGAAAATGGACGAGCCACCTGAGCAGTTACTGGATATGAATATCGTCAGCGATTACGGGAAGATTGGAAGGCTTCTTGAGATTAAATCCCCGATGAGTAATATTGCTGTGCTTAAGGATATTGTGTATAAAGGAGAGGTTACAGCACAGATAACAGCCCAGTTCTCCATGGAGAAGGAGTTTACCCGTGATGATTTCATCTCACTCCTCTTCTATCTCGGTCTGCTTACTATTAAGTAACCGATTCCAGGTGAGGTATCCCTCACGATTCCCAATTATGTCATCAAAGGCCTTTATTTTGATCTCTTCACCAGGTTTATCGCCCAGGAGGGTTCCTTTGACTTAGAACCAGCTAGGATTCGTGAAGCAATGCGGGAGATCGGCTATGAGGGAAGGTGTATAAAACTCGTTGGGCTAATAGAAGAACTCCTTCATGCCTTCTCAAACTGTGATTTCATCGGATTTGAAGAGAAGAATATCAAAGTTGTCCTATTCACTTTTGCAAACATGAGTAACCTTTACCTGGTAAAATCTGAATACGAGGTGAATGAGGGGTATATTGATATTGCTCTACTGAAACGGGACCCCTGGCATCCAGATTATTATGCCATATTTGAACTGAAATATCTGAAGATGGCTGATGCATCACCGGAAAAGATTGAGCAGGTGGCACAATCCGGACGGGACCAGATCTATCGATACGTCTCCTCTCCTTAACTGTCAGCAATCCCAAATCTGAAACGGTGGGTACTGGTCTTTGCCGGAGATCGGTGTGTTGTAGTGGATGAGGTAAGGTGATGGTTTGGATGAACTTTATTTGAGATCCTTTTTTTGATGCACGGTGTATATTAGGAAAATGGAATGGACACATTATTTGATATCCAGTCAATAATCATCACTTGGGTTCGTCTGGCGAAGTGGGAAAATTTTTCAGAAATCACGAACATTTCGTGTGATACGTCAGTATCTTAAAAGGGCAGTTATATCGATCACAGTAAATTTTTTCAATCTTCTCTACATACCATGAATGTCATGAATGCCACTAAGCGCATTATTGTCAGAGAAGATGTTTGGGCTAACCTTTCAGGTATGCGAGAGCCGGGTATGACCTTCTCTGAATTGATAGAGGAGATGATCGAGCACGAAAAGAAGTGGCGGCTTGTCGAAGATATAAAGCGAATTCAGGAGAACGAAGATCTCGTGGAGATTCCGTTGTGATGTTCTCCGTGTTGTTCAGGCGTTCAGCAGCGGATTTTCTAAATACTCTTCCAGATAAGTCGAAACATATTATAAAGGATAAACTAGCCATCCTGAAGACTGATCCATATCCTGGTAATGGTGGTGATAAAGAACGCCTGAATACCTCTGATATTGAGGTATTTCGTCTTCATATTGGGCGATCGTTTACTGCACTGTATATTATTCATTCCAATCCTGAGAAAAACTGGGTTGAGATCACTCATTTGATGACCAGTGAGCAGGCTCATAAGCGGTATGGAAGACTATGATTAGATCAATATAAGTTAATTATGGGTCTGTATGTTCTTGCTTTTAGCAAACAATCGTTCTTGTCTCCTTTGATGAGGATATTGTGTTAATTTGAATAATTGCGTTTTGAATTGTTGGTGAAGATTAATCTGGATAATTTTTGGAAATCTACCAAAGCCTGGTTAATTGGAGATAGAAAAGGATCAAAACTTTCTATCCAACAACCATTTCCACACAGGCACAATCTGTATCACTCCTTCCGGAACCCGTACCGTTCCCTCCTGGTTCTGAGTAATTAGTATCCCCCAGTCAAGATCATATAGGTTCATCACTTCCTGCAAACCGCAATATTCCTGTTCCCTGTTCAGATCAGTTAATTCAGAACAGACCTGATACAGAGAATTGACCTGACCATTCTGGACAATAACAAAATCACATTCTTTTACCGAAAAATGATAATAAATATTTAAACCCCGGCGTTTTAACTCTACCAATACCAGATTTTCAAGGAGTTTCTCATGATCACCTGAAACCCTGAAGGCCACCTGGTTTCTCAAGCCGGTATCAACAGCATAGATCTTTTTTCCGGTTCCATAGAGTTTCTTCAGGGATGGATCATACCGGTGAACTTCGGTTATCAGATGAGAATCTGCCAGAATATGGATGTAATCCCTAACTGTCATGGGACTTTTCATTCCGAGCATTGAGGCAAGGGATCGGTAATGGACTTCATTTCCAATATTCGTAAGAAGAAACTGTGTCAGTCTGATAAATCCGGCAACATCTCTGATACTCCTCCGGGCGATACAGTCCCGGTACAGGATTTCTTCGTAAATACTTCTGATATGATCAGTATCCCACATTCTCACGTATTCCGGAAACCCCCCTTCTTCCAGATACCTGTCCAGATGTGATAAGACTGCAATCTGATTATCAGACGCCGTGCTTTTGTCTATAGCGTGCCAGGCGAGATACTCGGCAAATGAAAATGGGTGAAGGGTAATTGTGACCCATTCTTCCTTTGGTGGTTTATCTGAATGAGAGATATTGGTGCCAGTTTGTGAAACAGTGCAGAATAGTTTGTATCCTACATCATGTAATTGCCTGATGGTTTCTTCATATATGGGCAGGCTCTGTATTTCATCGAGGAAGAGGATTCTGATTCCTGGGTCTCGTTTTTCCAGAAGAAGTAAACTGGCAGTTACGTCTGATAATCCATGAAGGCGGATATCGGCAAGGTTCAGATAATGGTAAGCCTTAAAATGAGATGCAATTTGTCTGAGTAGGGTTGTTTTTCCACATCTCCGGATACCGGAAATGATGATCACCTGGTTAAAGTAAAGATACTTAGGGAGATTGAGGGACCGGGGTGTTCCGGGATCTTTCCGTGCAAATGATTTCGCCTGGTCCTGAATGATACGGTCAAGCTGGTGATCTGTGATCATATGTATAATAAAAATATAAATTTTTCTAGAATATGTATTTTATTAATATATGATTTTGTGTTTGGATTTTTGAGTAGAATTCAATTTTGGTGATGTTGATGTAAGAAAAAATGAGTTCATTACTCAATTTCCAAAATGTGCTTATAATAGGGTGTAGATATTCCGTATACTTACCCTACTTTTCTATGGCTGCAAGAGTTTAGATGAATATGGGGGCTGTATTTTGATTGATTGTAGGGCTATAATATTCATATCTATAAATGAGATTTATTTTAAAATTTTGAGATGGCGGTGATGGCGAGCATTTGTAGTTGTTCTCACAATTAATCTGATCGTAAGCATCATAAAAAATAGTATATTATTGAATTTATGTAAGTTTTAAAATAAATAAGCAAATCAGGTTTTAATTAGTAATAATGAAAAATCATCCGCATATATCAAACATTTTTTCTTAAAATACCAAGGGTTTATATGCCGCAAATCAAGTCTTATTCATTTCGACAGAGGAATCTCTTGAATGCCTGTATTTGCTCTTTTTTTTAGTAATGTCGATTTATAGTGATATTAAGTACTTTGAACTGATTATCTGCGTTTTTTAGTTCCTTCTTCCATCTTCCTTATCTTATTTATTCGGTATGGTCCGAAAATGTAGAGCATTTGGTATTAAACTGGATTTTCACATTCGAAAAGAGAATTACGAGTTACGGAGCCGGCATGTGAAATGATATTTCGTTATGATTAGTGAAGAGGTAGAAATAACCCTAATCAAAAAATAGTATTATCCTGTCACCCTGATCATTTCATTCATCACTCCCATTCCTCCGGATACATTATTATATGCACGTAATGAGACTGTGTAGATTCCTGGCCGGGTATAGGTGTGTATTGGATTCCTGTCTGATGAAGCTACGCCATCACCAAATTGCCAATACCAGGTATTAGGCTCACCCAATGATTCATCGATGAACTCTATCCTTAATGGGAGTTTTCCGGTACGAGGGGTGGCGTTGAACATTACATGAACCTGATGAGGGGTTGCATCACCTACTGTCTGTATAGAGTGATCTAAAGTGATGTTAGTAAACGTATAGGATTTATTTGCTCCTTTTGATTGTTCGTCAACAATTACATCAAGTAAATCTGCTCCTGGTTTTGACTGGGTAATGAATGTCTGATTTGAATAAATTGGATATAATTTGTCTCCTTTTGGATAGATGATACTCCATTCATCAGAAGTAGAATTAATATTTAAAAAATCGGTAGGAATATATTCATCATATACAATTACAGATAGATTTCCAGAATATCCTTCTTCTGGTGGATTGATAGGTCTAATATTTAATGAATATATCCCTTTTTCATCACCGAAATAAGATAGCCATGTTTCATTATCATTACTATAATAATCAAATTCTGTTGAAGAGTTGTTTATTACGATTTCTTTACCTGAAGGTGTTATAATTGAAAACTCCAAAATATCTGAATTAAGAACATCATTGGATTTAATATTTACATTTTCATGAATTACATGAGTCTTTTGGTAGTGAATAAAAAATATTGCAGTGGCTCCATATATCGTTGCCACGTAAATATTTTTTGTTTTCATTATCTGGAATAAATTCGTTATTTTATAGTTTTGACTACTTGATACTGTAACTTGAGGGATATCTGTCAAATCACCCTCTATTTTTTCATTTGCTTTTAGAATTGGCAATATTGCATAAACAGAATTCGCTGAAGGATTTTTATAATATCTAATGATTAAATCAATGGCTTCATTAGATTTTAGCATATTAATATGCGAATATGGTAGTAAATCATAATCTGTATTAGATAATAATGCCTGTTCTATTGAAACTATCCCATCCCCTAGATTCGTCCAATAATAGTAATTTTTATCATTCTTTGATTCGGTGTAACCTTTCCATATGGACCATAAATCAAATGGTGTATTGCCTGGACTCGGATTATATCCTGCAATCACTCGATATTTCACATTGCTTGATGTTGGAAACCCATTTTTTTCATTTTCTTTCAGTAAATATATTATTTCATTTCTAGTGGAGAGATGATCTAATGTCAATTTCCATTTTCCAAAGAGGTTGATTATTGGTCCTATTACAGAGTTATATAACCTTGGATATAAATCCTGGAGATCTGCAAAAGCACTTCCATGATGTGCTGGACAGACGCCTATCCATTGTCGAACATTCTTTGAACCCCAGAACATTTCCATATAATATCTCGTTACAATTGCTCCATTTGAATGACAAACAATATCAAAAGGGGTTGGAACCTCCTCTGTCTCAATAAAACTTTTTAATTTAAGAGCGACAGTTCTAGGATCCTTTTCTGGTAAACTAGAATAATCAAAGGTGTAATATGTGATATTCTCATAGTTTAATCTTGAAATTAGTGTATCGAATGTATGTTTATCGCTCCATAGTCCATGAACCAGGACTATAGGTATTCCATTAAATGTTACATTGATTTTATGATCCGCAGTAACATTCTCAAAGATGTATGGTGATACGTTGCTTACAAGCTCATCATCGACTGTTACATTATTGATGAGATATCCATCATCTGGAAGAAAATCAAATTCCTGGTTTTCTCCCTCTGTTACGAAAACCTCCCCAGAGGGTTCAATTTTTCCTCCAGAACTAGCAGATGCAGTTATGACATAAGATTTAGCAGGTGTAGGTGTTGGCGAAATTCCGGTTCTAACGAGTGGGGCAGTATCATATACCTCAGTTCCATTTTCTATTTCATAAGGAATTAATGAGTAACCATTAGGATTGGTAGGTTGGAGATCAGACCAGCCGGTACTATTTGGACCACCCCAATAATTACCAGCAATATACGGACCACCCATAATGTTGGTTCCTGGAGTTGGACCTGATGGATTGGTCCAATTGAATTGTGGAATAAAAGGGGAATAATAATCATATGAATTGCAAAAATAATTGTTATAAATTGAGCCATTACTCCAATTATTTACAATTTCAATTGCATATCCATTATCTGTAAAATTATTTCCAAATAATGTTACATTCAATCCTGATATGTTACTACCATATAACGAATTTTTTATTATATTGTATTTTATAAGTGTATTATTTCCATGAATATTAATTCCTCGATGATTACAATCTAATACCTTGTTTTCTTCAATCATTACATCAGAACCAAAGGAATTTATACCCTCACAAGCAAGAAGAGAATTATTTGCTGAAATTATATTCTTTTTAATTGCGATTTGGGAACCCCAAGAAATTATTCCACCTCCGTGAATAGTGATGTTAATATAATTATTATTTATGGAAATATTATTACCATGTGAGGAAATTCCATGCCATCCTATTTCATTCATAATATTTTCAGATATTATTATATCATTTCCATTAGTTTGAATGCCGTAGTCTAAATTATTAAATTTATTGTTTAGAATGGTTACATTTGATCCCCAATTAACTAAAGCTCTTCCCGTAATATCAATAAATTCATTGTTATTTATTAGTATATTCGAGCCATAATTTTGTAAAGCATAATTATTACTATTAAGGATTCTATTTTTTAAGATAAAAATATTCGACCCATTAATGGTTAAACTTCCAATTTCCGAAGTATTCGAGATTGTAATATTTGAGCCATTAATGTCGATGATACCCATTCTTAAATTATTTAAAAAGGAAATATTCGAACTATTGATTTTTATATTCCCACAATTAAAATTTTTGATTATAATGTTTGAAGATGAATCCTGAATAGACAATCGACCAGAGGTTGTATCTCCATTTCCATCAAGATCAATACCAGATCCAGTGATAAGAATTGATGACCCTCCATTTTTTTCATCTTTTCCTAAAAGATAGGATCCTGATGAAAATATTGTATATTTTGGGGAATCAATACAAGGTCTAGGTGGCTCTTCTCGTGGATCGACTCTGCAATCGCACGAATATCCTTGCCCTTCCGGAGCAGGATTGAAAGGATGTAAAATTATTGGAAAAGATGCTGTCAATGGCGATGTAATAATATTGTTCTCAATTTTCGCAAATGAGCATGAGTCAGAAAAAAAAGGATAAGATGAATTTTCACTGTTTACATTAGTGATTAATAAGCAAATAACTAAAATTATTAATATAAATTTTTGTTTAAAAGGAGAAATGAGCCGAAATCCATTCATAATTTATATTATTTTGTGGATGTAATATAATTAATGATGTATTTGTTGGCATTACTTCTCTTTCAAAATTTGACCATTCAAAATCAGGGCTACTGAAAAAAAATATGAGATAGATCTGGCCTTGATCTTTTTGAGCCTGAATAACTCTTCACGCTCCATTTCATCAAGCATACATTTCGTCGTGGTCTCTCTCGCTACACATTTAATCATACCCTCTACCAATTCTTCAAAGGTTGCTGTTGTATCATCGATGACCGGGGTGGTACCGATAATTCCGTATCCACGATCTGCAATACCTTTTCTGACTTTGGTTGATTCAATCTCTGGAAACACCACACCCATGATGTTTTTACTCTTGAGGGTGATATCCGGATTTTCCCAGACAGAAAATGCAGCCGCCTTAACACTAATTGAACTTTCAATCGTATTCAGGCAAAGATCCCCCATGGCGTAAACCGACTCCCTTCACCAGAATTTCACGGATAGCCGATTCGCTGAATATTCATCTGGTCAAAGTGTTTATCCCCTGATAACACCGAAAGTCCGTGAACTTGTGCAGTCGCTCCTATACACGCATCAGCCAATGCGATACCCGGTTTTTTAATCCTCCCTGCCACAATGGAAATGCTTTCAACCATTGGGAGAGTTTTCATTCGGGAATTCATTATCTGTCCAATTCTTTGTTCTGCGATAGTATGTCCCTCTTAGAGAGTGTACAAATACATAATCTCCGTGAGTACTACTGTTGGAATAAACCCTGAAAATCGTCTTCATCAACTGCTCTCATATAGTCCCTGACTATTTTCATCCCGGCTGTCGTTCGAACATGGTGATGAATGCATGTGTGTCGAAAGGCAGATCTGGCATTAAATGTCCCCTTCTTCCTCTCTCATCTTTTGAAGTTTCTGTAATAACCCCTTCCCTTCATCGATCCCGGAGAGGTCAGAGAGGCGGATAAGAGGTCTGATATGTATACCCTCTGCATCATCCGTAAGTATTATCGTTGAACCTCCTTCGAGATTCCATTTTTTTCGGAATGCTGCAGGTATGACAATCTGTCCTTTTTCTGATATTTTCACAAGTGTCATACTTTTCCTGATGTATCTCCATGATTGCTGATAATCATTACTCCTGGTATAATAATTCATTCAGTGGGAATGGTGAAAAAAGTATAATTGATACAGAGAAAAATTCTCAATATGTCCCTAATTTTTGAAAAAAGCCTATAAAGGAATAAACGAAGAACAGAAAAAATGTCAATAAAAAAATTATGCGGTAGATCTGGCCTTGATCTTTTTGAGCCTGAATAACTCTTCACGCTCCATTTCATCAAGCCGCATCTTGATAAAGTCACGTGCATCGGAAAGTTCAGGAATAACCTTGAACTCCAGAGCATTGACCCGACGCTTGGTGGATTCAATCTCATCAAGCAGACGTTTCATCGTGGTCTCTATCTCTGCACTTTTAATGATCGCTTCAACCAGATCTTCAAAGGCAGCTGCTGTGTCATCGATGACCGGGGTGGTGCCAATAACACCATATCCACGATCTGCAATGCCTTTTCTGACCTTGGTTGATTCAATCTCCGGAACCACGACGCCCATGATGTTTTTACTCTTGAGGGTGATATCCGGGTTTTCCCGGACAGAAAATGCAGCTGCCTTCACACCGATTGAACCTTCAATGGTGTTTGCGATAGCCATCATCTCCTGTGCACGGGCATATTTCTCAAGCAGAGCACCTCTGGAGTCCTTTGCCTCCTCAAGCACTTTGAAGAACTCCATAATGAGTCCATCGCGCTTCATTTTGAGGATTTTGTAGCCGTTCTGGGAGAGCTTAATCTTCTTTTTGATATTGATAAGCTCAGACCGTGTCGGCTTGACATCTTTCAGTGCCATGGAGGCTCACTCTGCCTTCTTGCGGTATTTTGGATGATACTTCTGAATAAGTTCACGGTCAATACGCACAAGCTGTTCTTCAGGAATGTCTTTGAGCAGATCCCATCCAAGATCCAGTGATTCATCGATGGTCCGGTCCTCATCCTTGCCCTGACGGACAAAGCGGTTCTCGAACATCTCGGCAAACTCAAGGAATCCCCGGTCACGCTCTGAAAGTGCATCCTTACCGACGATTGCCACCAGTCCACGAAGATCGACACCTTCTGCATACCCTGCATACAGCTGGTCTGAGACTTTCTTGTGGTCTTCACGGGTGAAACCCTTTCCGATACCAAGATTCATCAGACGTGAAAGTGACGGCAGAACGTTGATCGGTGGATAGATACCCTTCCGGTGAAGATCACGATTCACCACGATCTGGCCCTCGGTAATGTAACCGGACAGATCAGGAATTGGGTGGGTGATATCATCACCAGGCATGGTCAGGATGGACAGCTGGGTAACTGAACCTTTTTTGCCCTTGATGATACCTGCACGTTCGTACAGGGATGCAAGGTCAGTGTACATGTAACCCGGATATCCACGACGACCTGGCACTTCTTCACGGGCTGCACCGATCTGACGGAGAGCTTCACAGTAGTTGGTCATATCGGTCAGGATAACCAGCACATGGTAATCAAGCTCGAATGCCAGATATTCAGCGGTAGTCAGAGCAAGTCGTGGGGTAATGATACGCTCGACTGCCGGATCATCTGCAAGGTTTAAAAACACCACTGCATGCTCAAGTGCTCCGGTTCTCTCGAACTCGGCCATGAACTGGTTTTCTTCTTCCTTGGTGATACCCATTGCAGCAAACACGACTGCGAACTGTTCATCAGATCCTGGAACCTTTGCCTGACGGGCGATCTGCAGCGCAATCTCATTGTGGGGGAGACCAGATCCAGAGAAGATTGGCAGTTTCTGTCCACGAACAAGAGTGTTTGTCAGATCGATGGTTGATATACCGGTCTGGATAAACTGGCGTGGTGAACCACGTGCCCATGGATTGATAGCCGCACCGGTGATCTCAAGACGCTTCTCCGGAACGATGTCAGGACCGCCGTCTTTTGGCTTTCCTGCACCGGAGAGGATACGTCCGAGCATATCCTTACCGACGGGCATCTTGATGGTCTCTCCGGTAAACCGGACACCGGTGTCCTTTCCAATACCGGTAGTGGTCTCAAACACCTGAACGACGACAATGTCATCAGAGGTATCAAGTACCTGACCACGCTTTTCTGATCCATCTGCAAGGACAAGATTGACGAGTTCCTGGTATCCCACAGGTTCAGTCTTCTCGACAAAGACCAGAGGGCCTGCAACCTGTGTGATAGTTCTGTACTCCTTCATCTAAGCCGCCTCCCGGAGTTTGGTAAACTCTGATTCCATTGTCTTGACAATCCGTTCGATTTCAGGCTTGTATTCCTTGACATACTTGATCTGTGGGAGGTCGTTCTTTGCCTTCAGACCGGTGATTTGAGAGGTGATGACCCCTGCCTTCAGAGCTGCATATGCCTGGTCAGAATAGAATCTGATTGCCTTGAGTATGTCAAACTGCTTGGTCATGTCACAATAGGTATCGACCGGGTCGAATGCGTTCTGCTGCAGGAAGATCTCACGAAGCATACGGGCAACTTCGATGGTGACCTGTTCCTCATCCGGCAGTGCATCTGAACCGACGAGCTGCACAATCTCCTGCAGTTCGGCTTCTTTCTGGAGAACTTCCATAGCCCAGGTACGAAGCGGGTTCCACTCAAGCGAGACATTCTCATCATAATACTGGCTTAAGGTATCCAGATACAGTGAATAGGAGTTCAGCCAGTTAATAGCCGGGAAGTGACGCCGCTGTGAGAGTTTTGCATCCAGAGCCCAGAAACACTTGACGATACGCAGGGTATTCTGGGTAACCGGCTCTGAAAAGTCTCCACCAGGTGGTGAAACCGCACCGATAACGGTAACTGACCCAAAGTCCTTGTTCAGGGTGTTGACACGACCTGCACGCTCGTAAAATTCAGAAAGACGGGCTGCAAGGTATGCCGGATATCCTTCCTCACCAGGCATCTCTTCAAGACGGGATGAGATTTCACGCATGGCTTCTGCCCACCGGGAAGTGGAATCTGCCATCAGGGAAACGTCGTACCCCATGTCACGGAAGTATTCTGCGATGGTAATACCAGTGTACACAGATGCTTCACGGGCAGCCACTGGCATGTTTGAGGTGTTGGCGATAAGAACCGTACGTTCCATGAGCGGACGTCCGGTCTTCGGGTCTTCGAGCTCGGGGAATTCGGTCAGAACTTCAGTCATCTCGTTTCCACGCTCTCCACACCCGATATACACGACGATCTCGGCATCAGACCACTTTGCAAGTGCCTGCTGGGTAACCGTCTTTCCGGATCCGAATGGTCCTGGAATTGCTGCCGTTCCACCTTTTGCAACCGGGAAAAGACCATCAAGAATACGCTGACCGGTGATGAGCGGAATATCCGGATTGAGTTTTTCCGTAACCGGACGGGGCATACGCACCGGCCACTTGTGCATCATGGCGATCTCTGCCCCATTGTCAAGGGTACAGATGATCTCATCGATGGTAAAGGAACCGCTTTTGATATCCTTGATCTTCCCTGCGTCGCAGTAGGGGGGAACCATTATCTTGTGAACGATATTGGTCTCCTGAACCTCTCCGATAATAGTGCCGGGAGTTACCATATCGCCTGCTTTCTTGATTGGCTTAAACTCCCACTTCTTATCATGGGAGAGACCGGGAGCAGTAACTCCACGCTCGATGAAATTTCCCATCTTCTCTACCAGTACTTCGAGCGGACGCTGAATACCGTCATAAATACTGGTCAGAAGTCCTGGTCCCAGCTCAACGGAGAGCGAGAGACCGGTGTTCTCTACCGGTTCACCCGGCTTGATGCCTGAGGTATCCTCATAGACCTGGATGATGATATCTTCACCCTTGATCTTGATGACCTCACCCATCAGCTGCTCATCCCCGACCTTCACCACATCATACATGTGTGCGTCGAGATTGACTGCAGTGACGACAGGTCCTGCAATTCTCTTTAAAACCCCTTTGGTTCGTTTTACTTCCACAGATCAACACCCACTGATCGTTTAATTCTCTCACGCATCGACAATCCGCCTTCCTCCTCACCAAGTGTGATAACCGTCGGGTGAACTGAGTTTTCGAGGGTAGTGCGGAGTCGTACTGGAATCTTTGCCATATCACTGCTGTTGAGGACAAGAATTCCGATCTTACCATCATCGAGAACCTTGTGAACATACTCAACAACCTTTTCATCAGATTCTGCCGCGTACGTTTTTGTTATTCCGGCAAGCCTGAACCCGAGGATGAATTCACTATTTCCGATTACCGCGATCTCCATATTATATCACCAGATATTTTGCGATGGTATCACCGGCAAGACGGGATTCTTTTCCACGGGCTATGGCTCTCAGGTTGAAGACCTCGTATTTCTTCTTTTCAAGATAGACGAGGATAGGATGAATTGAGAACGGATTAATCTTGGAGAGCTGTTCCATATGGTCAAGCTGTGTTTTGGTAAGTTCAGCATCGACCTCCTGCTCTGACTTTTCTGTTCTCAGATCTTCCAGGGCAACCTGAATAGCCTTTGCCTTTATCCGTGCGAGCAGGGCATCAATGACCTCGTTCCTGCTGGTCATCTGGTTCATCTGTTGCAGCTCTTCAGGGGTGAATGTGGCTCCGGGGATGAAAAATTCACGTGCATCTTCTTCATATCCGTCGCCCCTCATCCGAAAGAGCGTCTTGATGTTCTTCACATCAATCTCCAGCTGAACAAATTTCAGGAACTGGTTACCTCCCTTCACTCCTCTCCGTGCAATCTGGAGAAGATCTGCATATAACCGCTTGTAGAGCTCATTTTCAAGTCTGGCAAATGAACCAACGGCACATCCTTCAGAAAGTTCTGCAGAAAGTGTCGGATACATCTTCCAGCTCTTCAGAGCGTCTGCAACCCGTTCGCAGTTTTCTTCTGCTAAAACCCGGTCAAGGATAGTCCGGTCAAGGCTTCCGGCAGGAATAAGTACTTCTTTAATCTTCCCTTCCTTCATGCCCTGTATCTTCCCACGCAGAATGGTCAGGATATTATAGATATCCCACCGGCGAAGGTATGCCATGGTGAATTCCTTGAGGGATCCGGGGGCAAGTTCAATAACCCGCTGATATTCTTTGGCAAGATTCCAGGAAAGAGCGACCTCAATCAGATCGATACCTTCAAAAGAAGTTCCGAGCTCATCGACCTCTTTCTGGTACTCTGTCTCTCCAATCAGACGAATAATCTCCGGAAGACTCATGTTGAGCATCCGCTGATATTCTTCAGGGGGGAGCAGTTTGGCCTTCCTGACCCGTAACCGTGTACTGACATAGATATACGGAGCCGGGCCGCCACTGTTCTGAACCATTTCTTATACCCCTCTGAGTCACGCGAAGAGAGAGTCTGATGCGTCCTTTAATCCTGATTCCCAAACCTGGTTCAGGAATGTACGATAACTGTAATCGACCTGCAGTTGTCCGTCATCGCTTTCAACGATGATGCCCCCGTCGGTATCGATGACAGAACCGAATGTGTATGCAGAGAATTCGGACTGTTTCAGGACATTCTTGAGGATCTTTTCATCACGTGCTGCGCAGCTGACCCTACCCTTTGGGATCTCTTCCTTTGCTTTCCGAAGCAGGGAAGTGATCGCCTCTTCATGAAAAGATTCAGGCATTGAGACGATTTTATCAAGCGCCTGCTTGTACACCTGATCCATTAAATCCTTCTGGGCGTTCAGAACCTGACGCTTTACGATTAAATGTGCTGCTGCCTCCTCCTGGGAGATGATATGGGAGAGGTTCTTCTCCACTTCATCCCTGACAGTGAGATGTATCTTCTCAACTTCCTGCTTGGCAGCATTCATTATTTCATCCTTGCGTGCGGAGCCTTCGTTAACAATGGTCTCCGCTTCATGTCGTCCTTTTTCCTTTATCTCTGCGATGACTGCGTCCAGTCCCATAGTCTTTTCCTCACTCACTGGAACATGAGAAGGAGTGCAACGACAAGACCGAAAATGACGATAGTCTCCGGCAGAACGGTGAAAAGGAGAGCAAGACCGAACATGTCTTTGTTCTCTGCAACAGCTCCCATTGCTGCTGCTCCGATACCCATCTCACCAAGTCCGGAACCAACGCCTGCAAGGCCTACTGCGAGACCTGCACCGACTGCCTTAAGTCCTGCTGCTGATGCTGCTGCTGCTGCCACTTCTACTGCTACTGATTCTGCTGCCATAATTTAAACTCCAATAATTTTGTTTTTAATCTGTCTGTTTAGTCAGTTTTCTAATCATCCCGAATGGGGTGTATTTCTTTCCTCCACCACGGTAAAATTTGGTGAAGAACTCTACATAGTGAAGACGAAGGGGATGTAATCCACCGCCAAGGATACCTAGTGCAGTATTTAGCGCATGACCAAAGAGGAAGACTACAATTCCTACAATGACCAGGATAATCCCAATCGGTGATAGGAGCTTCAGCTGGGGGCTGATGATCATATCAATTGCGATAAAGTTGGTAACCATTGCGATTGCAACGGAAGAAAGTCCAACGGCGATAAGACGTGTATATGAAAGCACGTGACTGATAATCGTCGGAACTTCCATGAGGTCAAGAACATTTTCCCGGGCAATAAAGACCAGTCCAAGAATAAGCATGACGGCACCTGCAATCATGGCAGGATTCAAACCGGCTACAAGGGCTGGTAACTGGGAAAAGTCAGGCATCATGGGTATTGGGAAATTCGACCAGATAAGGACAAGGATACCCCACATGACCAGAATCCATCCGATGTTCGCATAGATCTTTAGGGTCCGGTGATGTCCGTGATCCATTTTTGCGGCATTTCGTGCACCCCAGATTCTTCCAAGGGTGATATGAAGAATACCAATCCAGATCGAAATAACCAGCAGTTGCGGGATATGTGATACATGTTCTACAGAAGCTTCCATTCCATGTGCTGCAGCTTCAGTTGCTGCCCCGTGTGCAGCTCCGCCCATGTTAATATGACGTGAAAGCCAGATCGGCTGCCATGGAAGTGAAAAACCGAATATTTCTGAGAACGCTAACCCGAAGATGATACTGCTTATACTACAGTTACGGAGAACAGTGATCAGCTGGTTTCCTGCTTCACTGCCCTTTACAAATGACCTCAGACCCATGCTCATGATGAGCAGGATAACACCATACCCGACATCTCCAAGGATAAGCCCGAACATTATCGGGAATAAAATAGCCATTAACAGTGTCGGATCGACTTCGGTATATCTGGGCCGCGAGTACAGATCCATGAATAACTGGGTCGGATGTGCAAAGTCCGGGTTGTGGTATTCAACCGGCGGCATTTCATTATAATCTTCGACCTCAAGTTCAGAGACGTAGACTTTTCCTGCACATGCCTTGTCCAGGTTTTCAAAGACCTTGGTTACTTTACTTGTCGGGACCCAGCCGGTTACAGCAAATGCATGTTCGGAGGTAGCAAACCGAAGTGGAGCTTCTGCCTGTTCTACATCTCCTGAAAGGAATTCTTCTGATGACATCAGGAAAAATTCATGCTTGTCCCGGATGGTTCCCATCTGGCGTTCGAGATCTGCAATTTCCTTTTTAAGCCCTTCAATCTTCAGCTCATATTCATGAATAACCTGAGAAGCTGAGCCGGTTTCTGTCGGGATCTGAATCTTTTGAATCTGGAAATCGAGCAGTTCTCTCTCTACCGTTGAAACGTCTGAGTTTTTCACAGCAAGTATGACAAAATACCCTGATTTCAGTTGTTTCTCCCATATTTCACAGGGGACAGACAGACTGACCGGGCTTTTTACATTACCGGCGATGAAACTGATGGTATCATAACCCTGCAGAAGTTCCAATGGCGCAGGGGCATCAATAAATGGTCGCAGTGCTTCAATCCGCTGTTCATACTCCTTGACCATCGACTCATATTTTGTCTTTTTGGCAAGAAGTTTCTCAACTTCTTCAGCAATTGCAGGTAGATCCTGCTCAATGCGTTGCTTTAATACGTTGATCGAAGAGCGTTCTGCGTCACTGACGGTATCTTTACTAATACCAAATGCACTGGCAATTGATCGTATCTTCACAAGTGCCGCGGATGTTACATCGGCCCCGGCAAGGGGCATTCCAATCCTGAACCCTTCCCATTCTCCATCTCCTTTCTCAACATAGTCGTCGATATGAAAGATGTTCATGCGATACAGTTCAGTTATGACTGGCTCGAGTTGCTGCTTGGATGCGACGATGAGCAGTCTGCTCATTGACTCAGGTTGAAACATTGAGCTGCTCCCGGAATCGTGATACGAGCAGGTCTACTGCTTTTGGCAGATTTTGCCGCCCCTTGTTTTCCAGAGCCATTGCTTCAGCCTTTCCATCACTGACAATCCGCTGATAACGGTTATCAGCCTCTTTCCGTGCATCTGCAATCCGCTGTTTTTTGAACTCTTCGGCGTCGGCATGAGCCTTCTGAATCATGTTGTCTGCTTCAAGTTCGGCACTGGTAATAATTGTTTTGCGCTTTTCCTGTGCCTCTGAAATCATCTTTTTGTAGTCTTCTTCTGCAAGTCTGATATCCTTCAAGACCTCAATTTTCATCCAACCCTCCTCTCATTGATGGTACATTACTAAAGTGGACAGTCATCAGTATATTTGTTATTGTTTTACTCCCGAAAGAGAATCACGAAGTATTTGTGTTTTATAACCTGAGAAACAGAGTATACGAAAATCCTGATCCACCATATATTAATACGATGCCATGATGAGATAATGGTAGGAATATGCGAGGGAATGAGGTATGGAATTATCAGCAGAGATCTCTTCATTAAAAGAAAAAGTTCGAAATGGAAGATTTGATGTCAGAATTTCTCCATCTGCCCTGACCGACGGAACCGGGGATCTCGCACGTCTGATAAATGAAATACTGGATCTCTATGAACAGGAGATCAGAAAAGTAACCACCGAGAGCGGAGTTCAGTCGGTAGATTATAAAGAATCACTTTCCTATGTATCAGAATCTCTAAAGAGTATTACCGAAGGAATGACCTCACTCGCTGAAGGCGATCTTACAAAAACCTTCAGTGCTCCTCGTGACAGTAAGAATCCTGATCTGAATCTGTCGGTCAGGAAGCTTCTAGGTGCCTACAATAAATATAGGAAGTCGATACAAACCCTGCATACCAGTATCTCACAAGTAAAAAAGGATATTGAGGAAGGAAAGCTGGGTACTCACATGGATCTATCCCCTCATACCGGTGTTTATAAAGAAATTGCCACAGATATTCAGACATTGATTCATTCGGTAAAAAACCCGTTCGACGAGGCTATGCGAGTCTGCTCACGGTATGCTGCATATGATTTTTCTGCCAGATTTGAGGATACTGTTCAGGCCAGGGGCGATTGGAACGAGTTTAAAAAATCTCTTAATATCATCGGTGATCAGGTTCATGATGCTCTGATGGCTATTAACAAGCAGGTTATGGAGTTATCGGCAAATGTTGAGAAGGCAAATGCGAGTGTTCAGGATGTTGCTCATAGCTCCCAGCAGGTAGCCCGAAATTCAAAAGCCGTTTCTGAAAATACTGAGCAGAGTGATGCAGGAGTCAGGCAGGTCCTCAGGGCAATGGAGGATCTCTCGGTAACCGTAGGGGATGTCTCACAAAAAGCCGAATCTGTATCACGTCTGGCACATGAGGGGACCGAAATGGCACGGGAAGGTTCAGAATTTGCGAAAAAGGCAGAACACGGCATGGGTCTTATTATATCCAGTGCAGAAGAAGCAGATCAGCTCATCGGAGATATTCAGGGTGAGATGAAAAAGATAAATGAGATCGTCCGGTTAATTACCGACATTGCCAATCAGACCAACCTTCTTGCCCTGAATGCGGCGATAGAAGCTGCCCGTGCTGGTGAAATGGGAAGGGGTTTTGCAGTTGTTGCCGCAGAAGTGAAAGCCCTTGCCCTGGAGTCCCGCCAGTCTGCTGAAAAGATAACAGATATGATAAGTAACCTTCAAAAACAGTCCCAGAAAGCAGCTGGTGCAGTGAATGGAGCAACGGTTGCAGTTCGCGACGGAAATGTACTGCTATCCGATACCCTGGCGATCTTTGGGAAACTGGCCGGTTCGGTTGAGGAGATATCAATGAATATTGAGCAGGTGGCAAGTATGAATGAAGAGCAGGCTGCAGCTGTTGAAGAGATCACCAGTAGTATGCATGAAGTATCTGCCATGCTGAAAGATACTGCAAAGGAGGCTGTTGATTCAGCAACAGCGACAAGTGAATCGTCTGCCTCTGTTGAACAGTTACGGGTAATTGTTGATCAGGTTGCAGGTATTGCCGAACAGATATCTGTATCCATGGCACGGTTTACTCTCTGATTCCTCGCGCATAATTTTTTTAATTTTTTGTTGATTTTTTCTTTTTTCTATCGTACATCCTTGTGTCATGAGTCTTTCACACAAAAGATGAGATCATTTTATCACCTCTCTTAGATACTAATTATAAACAGGAATTTTCCATGGGCTTGTGGGGGGCTGTATGGATTTAGCGGAGTCTATTCTGAATGAACTGGTGACACTTCAAAAGAAAAATGAGGAATTATTAGGTATAATCAGACGGCTTGAGCATGAGTCTGACGTAATTATCAGGCAGTTTGAAGACAAAATTGCCGATCTGAATAAAAACCTGAAAAAGGCCCAGGATTTATCGGCAAAATCAGAAAAAAAATATGAGGCTCTCTGCCGTGAAAAGAACAGGGAGCATGAGTCTTTTGAAAAAGAGAAAAAGGAACTTGAGGCTACCTATCTTAACCGAATATCTGAACTTGAAACGTCTCTCTCCGAATATCTCTCATCGATTCAGGAAAAGGAAGCACACATACAAAAACTCACCGATCTGGTAAAAGAGCACGAAAATACAGCCTCTCAAAAGGCAGAGGATTTTTCTGCACGCATAACGCAACTGACTGATCAGCTGGAATCTCAAAAGGTTTTGTTCGAAAAAGAAAAATCAGTTCTTCGTCTGGAATATGAAGAAGCCCTTGCCAAAACCAGAGAGGAGGTTGTGAGAAAGGAACAGGAGCTCAGGACTCTTGCCAGTGACCTGAAAAACCGGATTGCAGAGGAGAAAAGAGTACAGAAAGACCGGGCCAAGGAACAGGGGGAGTATACAAAGAGGATATCAGAGCTGCAGTCTTTACTTGAATCGGCCCGTTCGGATTATGTTAATCTTCAGTCGTTGTTCAACGAAGAAACGAAACAATTGAACAAAAAGGTTCAGGATCTTACCCAGGAAATTGAACACCTCATACAGGAAAAAACAGATCTTGAAGATGAGCTTACACTCAAAATCAGAGATCTCGAGAGAGAAATTCAATCCCTGCATGAAAATTCAGCACGTGAAGCAGAAACAATAGAACAACTGACAAGAGAAAATTCAGATCTCGTTCGTCTTTCAGATGAACTTCAGACAGATGGTGCGCTGAAAGATAAGAGAATTAGTGAGTTGACGAGTTCCTTTGACCTAAAGACTGCTGAAATGGAACAGACCATTAATCAGCTTACTATAGAAATAGAAATGAAGGATCAGGAACTGAAATCGGCAGAAAGCCGTATATCTGAACTAAATCTGGAGATACAAAGACTGGAAGACCAGCATCGTGCAGATGAAAAAACATATGCGGAGTCTATTCAGTCATTCAGTACTCAAATAAAAGAACTTCAGGATCAACTTGTGACACGTGAAGTATCACATAAGGATGAATCACATAAACTTACCGCCCGTATAGAGGAGATCGCACATGATCTGGAAGAAACTATTCACCTGAAAGCCCAGAGAGAACAGGAGTTCAGGGATGAGATCACCTATCTTCACGAGGAACTGATACGAAGGAAGGAAGAGTGGAAGGCAAAACTTGAGTATGGTGCACGGGAGATAGCGGAGAGGGATCGGCATATCTCTCTTATCAGTGGAAATAATGAGGCTCTTCGTGCAGAACTAGAACGTGTCAGGGCCCGCCTCCTTATGCTTGAAAAGACTATTCGGGAGGAGAAAGAAGAACCGGTTCACGCATTATACCGACAGATTCAGAATCTTTCCGGTAAACTTGCTGCTAAGGAGTCTGAAAACTCGGTATTGGCTTCCAGGATCATCCGCCTTGATACTGAAAATACCCGTCTGTCACAACTCCTTACAGATATCGGATGTCCTCATGAGACAGAAGCTGGTGAAGAAAAGGGAATAAAACCCGGATCCTTAGATAAAACTCCTGCTCCTAACCGGTCAGATATATCCGGGTTTCTCATGAATCTTGATGATCCCCTGTATGCCATGGATGCAGCAGCTTCTATTCTCCGATTCGGTCCACAGGTGACCGATATGCTCATACCACTCCTCTACCAGGGCCCGCAGACTAGACGGGCATGGGTAGCAGTATTATTGTATGAACTCAATGATCCCCGTGCTACAAAGCCCTTATCAGACCTCCTTGAAAGTTCTGAAACAGGTTTACGGGAACTTATCTGGGATACAAGGCTTCGATTCAGGGAATGGCGTCGTTCAGGAGTTTCATCAACAACGGCTCAATAAAAACCAGATGTCCGGTTTTTTAGAACATGAAATTAAAGGCTACAAGTGCTCCGATGATAAGGATGCAACTATGTTTCACGCCTGCCTTTATTGAGGATTCTCCCATCAGTCCTGCCATCAGCCCTGAGCACAGTCCCTGGATCAGACATATGTGATAGAGCAGACGATCCATCGTAATAAGTGATGTTGATCCAAGGTTTGATAGTGGCCCTGCCATGGCAAGCCCCTCCTTACTCTGTTCTGCAAGGACGGTGAGAAACTGGGTAGTAATTACTCCGATAACAAAGATGAAAACAAAGAATGACAGATACACAATTGCGGTATAGATAAACATCTCCGAGAAACGATCACGCCTTAGATTTTCTGACATACGTGCATCATTTGCTGCAATACGAAGGAGTGAGGATATTGAGCTGCTCATGGTTGCTGCCCGGGTAATAAGGGTGACGGTACGTGCAATCAATGCCGTTCTCACCCGGTGTTCAAACCGGATCAGTGCATCTGAAAAATTTGCCCCCCACTCAATATCACGGTGTATCCTGCTGATCTCATACCCGAGAACTCCCATATTTGCCCTTGCAATAACCGCAATTGACTGGGTAAGGGTAATCCCGACTTCATTAATCCCTGCCATCCGGTCAAGAAAATCCGGAATCATCGACTCAAGAGATCGGATCTTCTGGTTCCATCTGGTATAAAAAATTGCAAATGGAATGAGAGTTATCAAAAGGGCAATCATCAGTTGATCGTCAACATAATTGATGTTATCCTCAAGTGTCCCGACCGGAATGGTTAGAAAGATATAGATAACATAGGCCAGAGCTATGGGGATACTAAAATAAAATGATAGTTCCGGATGCTGAACAAATCCCTGGACCGGGTTTGCCAACCATCTTTTTAAAGGTTTTATCTTTTCAAACCGTGCCAGGGCGGCAAAGAGATGTTCTTCATTTCCTCCCTCGGAAATCCTGACATCAGAGTACTGATTCAGCCATTTCGCACTCACATATCTGACAACATTCTCATCTTTAATTGATATGGTATCAATCATCAGTATAAAAATTGCAGCTCCGATGGGAAGTACGGCATACCCGATGAGTGATAATTCAAGGATAGCTGATGATCCCATCATCCCCATGACTACAAGAATTACGATGAGAAAGAGTGGTCCGGCAATGAATATGGTAACATATATCTCGGCCACGAGCCCCAGGAACTGGAGAAACTGTTTCTGTTCAAACTTCGCTTCTTCCTGAAGAATAAAAACCCGGTCCTGAAGGAACTGAGCAAGATTTCCTCCACTCTCAACCGTAGAGATAAGATCCTGTAAAAAATCCCTGAGCTTTCTGCTCGGGGTGGTTTCACTTACATGCTTTAAGGCATTAATGATATCATAACCGAAGAAATCAGCATCCCGAACTGCCTGTCTGAACTCCAAAGATACTTCCCCATATATGGCAGACATCTCTGAGAGGGAGCGCAATATGGTAATTATTTCTGCGCCTCCCTTTCTCATCGCATACATGTACGAGACGGCATTGGGAAGGCCGATAGTAATTTTTGTCTCCCGTGATTTCTTTGTCAGGGAAGGTAACACGGTGTATGCCCAATAGCCGATAAAACTACCGATAAGGAACAGGATGACCCCAAGCAAAATCTGAACGATAATAATGATTGGGAGGTCTCCGGTATCAGGATCATATGAAATGTTCAGGACATTATATAATTCAGGCTTTAATCCAAGATCCAGAGAAAATAAAGCGAAGCCTGTAATAAAACCAAGAAGTCCTAAAAAAATACCGGTTCCTATTCCTACGAGTACAGCCCTGTTTAAGAACTGTTCAAGGGTAAGTCCGGACCTGATACCAATTAAATCGATATGCAAATCATGATATTTCTCCGGATTTTTGTATACCAGCCGGTTTACAACCCATGCAGGAATCATGCTACCAGCGATGCAAGATCATCGAGATGTTCTATAACATTTTGTTTATCAATGTAGTACGCCTGGATAACCTTCGTAAAACTGACATAGTCCCTGATATTTTGATCTTTTACCGATTGCAGGACCATTTTTCTTCGGTTCATCTCTTCAATAAGTTTATCAGGCCCCCATCCATGAAATGCTGCAATATCACCCAGAACCTGTGATCTGCCGGTATAGGTAAAATCATCGGCGACTGGATCGTACTCAAATACGGTATTGACCATGATATTTCCGGTGGCGGGATCAATGCCGGCAATCTCCACGATCTCATCACACCGGCGAACCCGGTCAGGACCGATTTGGATCTGTTTCTGAATACTCATGATATTAAGCGCCTGAAGCATGTTTCGTGGGACATTCAGAGGTTCGTTTTCCAGACGATGTATTGCTGCATCAACACTTCCTGCATGCATTGTAGAAAAAGTGGTATGTCCGGTGTTCATCGCCTGGAATAAGGTCTGGGCTTCATGACCTCTGACTTCACCGACCAGGATATACTCAGGCCGCTGACGCATTGCAGCCTTCAGGAGCATGAACATGTCAACATGGGCTCCACCACCTTCGGCAACAATCTCCCTTGTCACACTGGCGATCCAGTTATCATGAAACAGAGTTACTTCTCTGGTATCTTCAATAGAGATAACCTTGGCAAGCGGGGGTATAAAAAGAGAAACGGCATTAAGAGATGTCGTTTTCCCAGATGCGGTTCCGCCTATAAATACCAGACTCATGTTGTTCTCAATTGAAAGCCAGAAATACACCAGCATATCAATATTGAACGTATGAAGATCCATGAGGTCTACCGGGGTGAAGGGTGTTTCACGGAATTTCCGTATCGTAAATGATGTCCCACGGGATGTTACTTCTGTCCCGAAGGTAAGCTGAAGACGTGAACCGTCCGGCATCGTCGCATCGATGATCGGATTCGCGGATGAGATATGTTTTCCTGATCGCTGGGCAAGGGTAATAGCGAGAGATATTAATGAATTGGTATCAAATGAGATATTGGTTTTAATATTCTGCTCTTTTCTGTGGAACAGAAAGATCGGTATATTATCCCCGTCACAAGAGATATCTTCAATCAGGGGATCGATCATAAGGGCATTAATACGGCCCCAACCCAGGTAGTTACGAAGAAGATAATATTCAATTTTAAATAGTGAATTCTGTTCTATTTTCAACCCGTAATATTCGATCAGATCGACAACTTTTGAGATAAGAAGTTTCTTTCGTTCAATTCCCAGTTCTTCATCGGTGAGAATAAGTACATCTCTGAGATCCTCATGGATTCGTTCAAGAAGTTCATATTCAAAGGGAGTAAGTTCGGGTTCAAATAAGAGATACTCTCTCAGCTTGGATCGAACATTATGTGCAATAACCACCTTAGCGAGGCCAGGCTCCACCCAGTATTCCTGCCTTGCTTCATAGGGATACTGTAATTTTATATCAAGAAGGCTGCCGTGTTTATCAAAATCATACTCCTCGAATCCTTTTTTATGAGTCAGACTTAATTTTTTCAGGAGTTTTCTATCAAAATTCTTATCCGGACTCTCCTTTACGGTAGTAAATGTCCCTTCCAGATCTTTTTCAACAGCAACGATCTCTTCTTCCCGTTTTAATAATGGTAATTTTATCCGGGTTATTCCAGAAGGCTGCTCGATCTCTTTTTGAGGTTGCTCTTTTATCAGGTCGATATGGGGGACTTTTTTTATTCCAAGTCCTTTTATTTCTGGTTTCTTAATGATTTTTTTTGGCTTCTCTGTATGGGTGGGGGGAGTGCTGCTTTTGCCGATACTAATATTCGGTACTTTTATTTTTATAGAGCGACGGTTATTTTCCCGCTGTCCCTTTTTATTTTGTGTATCTGATTCCCCCATCTGTTACCCACCAGAAATTATTACTCTCCGTTATGGTTCCCCCCGGCACCAGTTAAAATATCATATGACATCAAAGCATAAAAATAATACAACCGATAGGAATGAGACAAGGTTTTGATCCATCAATTCCAAGAGAAAGGTATATTCTCTTGTCTCCCTGGTGTGACCTTATCATTCAATCCAAAGACTTAATTTGTTATTGCGGATGAAATACAGGTACCCGGATCTTCGTATAATGACAGGGATAAAATTCGAACAACATATGCCAACCGGATTATCAACCCTTGATCCGGTTTTTGATGGAGGTATTCCTCCTGGCTCTGTGGTACTTTTAAAAGGGGATATCGGTTCAGGAAAGATAGAGTTTGCATATAGTTCAATGATACACCTCTCTCACCTGATGAACCGTGAATCAACGGATGAGAAAGTGCTAATTCCCAAAGATATTTGTTATATCACCGTAACAAAGAGAAAAGAATCAATATTGCGTGAAATTTCACAATCATTTCATGAAGATTTCTTATCTCACATTGATAGGATTCACTTTGAAGATTTATCCGATATCTATTTTGATACCAGTCTTGTTCCTATCACCTGGTATTCCGAGTATGATGATATTATTGAACGAATGACAGCGCGCCGGAAGATCCATGACAACCTTCTGACCACCCTTTCCTTTACTCTTGACGATGTTCCCAATCAGAGTCTGGTAATAATTGATTCATTAACGGAGATTGCAACCCAGTATATTGCAGCAGGAAAATGGCCTGACCTCTCCGCATACCTCAGAGGAATGCAGCGAGTTGCCAAAAAATGGAATACCTCCTTTTATCTGATTCTGACGAAAGGCATACTCAGTCCGTACCAGGAGATTGAGGTTGCTGATGCCATGGATGCAGTAATTCATTTCAAATGGGAAGAATCATCGAGCGCAAAGCGTCAGCGTGTTTTATATATAGAGAAATTCAGGGGGGTGATGATCCATCTTGAAGATCGTGATCTTGTGAAATTTGCCGTAAAGATCACTCCTGAACGCGGATTCGAAGTCAGTAACATCAGGGTGGTTATATGAGAATTCCGTTAATGAGTATTCCACGGTTCGGGTTTGGAATTAAGGGACTTGATGAGATGCTCTCCGGTGGTCTCATTGAAGGGACTGTTTCCTCAATTATTGGAGCATATGGTACTGGAAAAACCAATTTTGCACAGTATTATATTTGGCAGGGTCTGATACAGGGTCAGAGTGCATTATATATCACCCTTGAAGAAAGAACCTCCAGAATTCTTGGATATATGGAAAATAAGGGATGGGATGTCTCTCAATATTTGGATTCCACATTTACCATCGTAAATCTTGATCCATCGGATTTCAATCTTGCGATAAATAGCGTGAAAAACGAACTACCAACATTGATTAAAAAGACAGGTGCACACCGGGTAGTTATCGATCCGGTCTCCCTCTTTGAGGATCTCTTTCATGATGATGCAACACGAAGACGGGAAATGATGCGGTTTTTAGAGAGTCTTCGTGATCTGAATTGCACATCACTGCTTATCAGTGAGGCAGACAAAACCAACACATTTGCCAGCAAATATAATCTTATTGAATATCTGAGTGACACGGTCATTCTTTTAAAATATGCTCGAGGTGAAGATGCAAATGACGTGCATCTGGCGATTGAAGTTGTCAAGATGCGTATGTCACAGCATTCACGAGAGGTTAAACCATATGAAATCCACCAGGATTCTGTGACGGTGTATACTGAAGCTACTGTGTTTTGATCATGCGGGTCTGCTGGAGAACGATTCCAAGTCAGCGGAACAGCATGGCGTGTCTGTATGCTGCCTGTGAGCGGGCAGGATACACGTTTGATTTTTCGTGCGGTCCTGAAAAGGATGTAACGCTGTATAGTCTGAACTCCATCACCGGTCCCTCTCTTATACCTGAAATAAAAGCTGCCGATACTATTACTGTAATCGGCGGTCCCCATGCATGTGCACGTTGGGATGAACTGGTTCATATCGCCGATTATGTGGTAGTAGGAGAGGGCGAGTATACCGTACCACGATTATTACAAAGCATTGAGTTCGGAACCCCGGTACCACCCGGAGTTGCGACTGCTTCATCTTTCCAGCCTGTTGATCACACGGTTTTCCTCGATGGAAACCCGAGTTTTAGCGAATATAAAGGATATATTGAAATTTCCCGTGGCTGTCCGTATGGCTGCACCTATTGCCAGACTCCCCGGATTTTTGGAAATACCATACGCCACCGGAGTATTGGGTCTATCGTTCGGCTTGCGCACTCATTCCATGATATCAGGTTTTTAAGTCCGAATGCGCTTGCATATGGTACTGATGGTCTTCATCCTGATCCCCGGCATATCAGATCCTTACTACATGAGCTTGCAAAGATACCTGACAAAGATATCTTCCTTGGAACATTTCCCGGTGAGATAAGGCCTGAGTTTGTTTCGGAAGAGGCAGTGGATCTGATTGCCAGGTATTGTTCAAATACCCGGATTCATATTGGTGCCCAGTCGGGTGCAGAGAGCACTCTCAAAAAGATTCGCAGGGGACATACCCTGTCTGATGTCTGGAGGGCTATCGATCACACTACTGATGCAGGTTTTACTCCGGTTGTCGATATTATTGTGGGCTTTCCTGATGAAACTGACGAAGAACTGCTTGCCACCGTTTCATTCTGCCGGGAGGTCTCAAAGATCGGGTATGTTCATGCCCATCGCTTTTTTTCCCTTCCGGGAACGCCTCTTGAAGGCTGTGTATCCCGTGATCTGATCCCGGAGGTTGTATCCGCTCTTGGATCACTGGCATTATCTGGGAGATTGACTGGATCATGGAACAATCCTGAGATAAGATTTTTTAGCAAAATTTCCAAGTAATAACGTATGTTGAAAGCGCTCCTGCTTGCAGATCTGCACGGAGAATACGGGATGCTTGAATCCTTCATGGAACTGGCGCCCGATGTTGTCTTCATCGCAGGGGATATCACCAATATGGGAACTGCAAAGGATGTTGAGACCTGTTTTTCCCGGATCGATGTCCCGAGTTTTTCGGTTCCCGGAAATTGTGATCCTAAAGAGGTTATTGATGCTCTTGAACAGAGTAACAGTGTCAACCTCCATGGTTCATGTATGAACCTGGGCCGGATATCTCTGGTTGGGATTGGTGGATCCAACCCCACGCCATTTGGAACTCCGTTTGAAATGACCGATAAGCAGATCGATGATCTGATGAAGGTATCAATGGAGCGGATGCAGAAGAGTATTCATAATGTCCTGCTGAGCCATGCTCCCCCACAGGGATTCCTGGATGAGATCGGTGGAAACCATGTTGGAAGTGCGACTGTTCTGAAATACATGGACCGGTTTGATCTCATCTGTTGTGCCCATGTTCACGAGCAGCGTGGGATTGTTGAAGAAGGTGGCATTAAAGTGGTCAATCCTGGTCCGGCTGCCATGGGCAACTGTGCCATGATACACTTTGGTGAAGAAGCAAAAGACATTGAAGTGAAATTACTTACTGTGTAGAAAGAAGGAGTTCAAGGTAGGAGATGCTGATACGCTCTCCGACCACTCCTAACGTTTCTGCCAGTTCATCCACTCTTTTTGCAGCGTTCTCTGCATTGTTCTCTGTAATCAATTCAATTTCCACAAACTCACCCAGGTGATCCACGTTATCCAGGGCTATTGAAAAGTCCTGATAGGTATAATATTCACGTAATTTCCGAACATGAGCTACTGGTCTGAATCCGAGGTTTTTAAGTATTGTATCAAAAGTTCCTGCATCATCGAGCAGGACATTACATTCC
>JGI11944J13513_1000725_pt1 | contig 29934 bp, 37 predicted proteins | sample TerdegcoTASludge_FD_13513 | JGI IMG/M metagenome (IMG submission 13513) | reverse complement strand
GACTCCTGTCGCCATGATTGCCCTGCCCTCATACTCGGCCAGATCGATCTCATGGGACGCAACCAGATCATCGGCTATGGATGCTGGCTTGACGATGCGAGTCAGCCTGACTGTGCAGCATTGAGGACGAGGCGACAAGATCATGAACCTGCCATCCTGAACTATGCCAAGAAATTTATCCATCTTTTGAGCCTCCTTTTGCCATTATACAATTTTTTAATTTATGATATCTTGCATAGTTATTGCTTAAATATCTTTTGAGATTTGCATGAATAATCTGCCCAAATGCCCAGAATCAAATAAAAATGGGCAGCTTGTTTAACGCTTGTTATCTTTTTGCAGTTGGGCGTATTGTACAAAGTTTATCCGTCTTCCGAAACCTTTAAAGCCAATGATTTGAATGCTTTAATTAATAGCTAAATAATTCAAGGACCATGCTTATGTGCTGGGACCCAGGCCTCTCCCCAGACATCCGCTGAGCATCCAGCAGCATATCCAAGCATTGCATAGCCCCACGATGGAGAATATCATCTGCTAGCAAGAGCAGGGAATCGCTGAAATGCGAGCTTGGAAATTGAAAAAAGGCTGAAAAGCCTCAAGGCGAAATGAGAGAGATGGATATGCTGGCCTTCAGACATAAAGCTCTGCAGGCAGGCGTCTAAAAAACATTAGCCAACTTCGACGAAGGAAGAAGAGACCATTATGGAAGCTATCGAAGTCGATAATCTGACTAAGCGATATGGCGGCTCCACTGCAGTGGACAGCATAAGTTTCAAGGTCGAAGAAGGCGAGATATTCGGCTTTCTCGGACCGAACGGCTCCGGCAAGAGCACCACCATTAGGATGCTGACGGGAATAATCAAACCTGACGGGGGGACGGCGGTCATTATGGGGCACGACATCAAGAAAGATGCCATTCGGGCGAAACAAGCAATGGGCGTCGTCCCTGAGATGTCAAATGCCTATGTGGAGCTCTCCGCATGGAATAATCTCATGCTCATGGGAGAACTCTACGGGGTTCCCAAAAGGGATAGGGAAGAACGGGCAAAGGAGCTGCTGAAGCAGTTCGGCCTGTACGACAGGAAGGAAAGCCCTGCCCGCGGGTTTTCTAAAGGAATGAAGCAAAGGCTGATCCTGTGCATGGCGCTCATCAACCAGCCCTCCGTACTCGTATTGGATGAACCGACTTCCGGCCTGGATGTGGAGAGCTCCCGGCTGATTAAAGACGTCATAAGGGAGCTGAACCGGGCTGGAACAACCGTATTTTTGACCACCCACAACATGGAAGATGCCAGTCAGCTCTGCGAGAGGATCGCAATTATAAATCGCGGTGTAATTGCGGCCATAGATCGTCCGGAGGGCCTCAAGCAAGCAGCAGCCTTTCAGTCCATCGAATTGAGCTTCAACCGCACCGTTTTCGCAGAAGATTTATCGAATTTTTCCTGCGTTAAAGAGGTTAAAAAAATGGGGGATAAGTTCAGGTTATACGTGGAAGATGTAGATCTGACGATGGACTGCATCATGGACTATGCTCGGTCACACGACTTGAAGATCGTAGCTTTGAACACCCTTGCGCCATCGCTGGAAGACATTTTCGTAAGCCTGACGCATAAAAATAAACCAGGGGAAGACTAAAATATGCATCAATTAGAGCAGCTCCAAAGGTCCTTTGTTGTTGCCAGGAAGGATGTATGGATTTATTACGCCAAAGGTCCTGTCATGGTCTTCGGCCTGATATTTCCACTATTCCTTCTGATGGCATTCACAATCGGACGAAATATGACTGTCAAGGATCTCTTTCCTGGGCTCATGGGCATGGCCATCTTCTTCACATCCACGGCTGTAGGACCTGCCATTCTGCCCTGGGAGGCGCGCTCCAAGACGCTGGAACGGCTGGTCTCCTCTCCGGTGGAGGTCTGGGCCCTTCTTCTGGGGGATGTTTTCGCTTCATTCGTCTTTGGATTGCTGATCTCCATCATTCCTCTGGCCATCGCCATACTTATGGGTGTGGATGTCTTGTACCTCATGGTCTTCGGCTCAGGGATGATTTTAGCAACCTTCTGTTTTGCATCGCTGAGCATTTTGCTATCGGTCTATCCGCCTACAGATGTGCCTGCCACGGTGATGATGCTATCCTCGCTGGTGAGGTTTCCTCTGGTCTTCATCAGCGGTGTTTTCATCCCGGTGGAGGAGATGCCTGACTGGGCACGAACAATAGCTTCAGCTTCGCCGCTAACTTATTTCATTGATTTGGCAAGATATTCAACAACAGGCATAAGTTATTACTCCATTCCCACAGATCTAGGTGTGCTAACTGCGTTAGCCCTGCTCTTTCTTGTGGTATCCATAAAGCTTCACGAGAGGTTCCTGCCTCAGCGTCTTTCCTGAACAGGAGACTTCAGCTCAAAGTTGCATCTAAATTAATTCATATGTAATCCTTTCAATCTTATCGTCCTTGGCTATTTTGCATTCAATATCTTCTTAAAATCGTTGGAATGATCGTTATTCAATTGTGACTCTCTTCCTCTCTCGAAATACTTTTATATCAATACAGATTGATGTGTTCCTGGCGTTACTAATGATGAAAGACAAGATCTTCAAAAACAAGAGCAGCAGTTGCAGCTGCTGCGGAACGCGCATCGTCGGCCTGCGGCAGGTAAACGTCGGAGGACGTAGCACAGGAATAATGGGACTGGACGAGACCTTCCAGGACTATTTCAAAAAGGGAAAGAGACCTGAGGATTCTACAGGGGATGAGCTTGTTGAAGACCTGAAGAAGCTCAACTTCATCGCCGAGGGAGCCGAGGAGATGTACAAAAAGGCCTTTTTGACAGAGTACCAGAGGTATTACGAGGCCAGGAAGAGATGAGAATCTCGAAGACGGAGGCTTTCCTGCAATCCAGGTTCCTTAATTTCAGAAGGTGATGTCGATATCTCCGAGCAGCGAGATTTGCAGGGATTCAAGGATCTCTGAGGATGTTATATGCAGCCTTGCGAGGCTCATCGGCGATCCAGATAAAGCTCGAGCCAGGGCCGGGAGGCTCGCATCTCTGATGAATCAGATCGAGAGGGAAGACTGTGAAGGAGAGGTGGAGGTCTTCAAGGCTGCAGCTGATCCCTGCAGGCTCAGGATCTTGAAGCTTCTCAAAGAAGGGGAGCTCTGTGTCTGCGAGATCATGGCTGCCCTTAAAAAGCCTCAATCTTCCACATCACATCATCTTTCCATCTTGAGAGAGGCAGGACTTGTCAAAGAGCGCAGGGACGGCAAATGGTCTTATTACCGGCTTGCTGATGGGGCGGCAATTGAGATGATCAAACATGCCAGAGCCTTAAAGAAAAATAGTAACTGAAAGAAATAAATTTTGAAGGAAAATGAAATGTTCTGGGACAACTTAGCTGTAGCTCTCAATTTCTTCATTGAAATTGCCGTAGAGCTGATCGTCCTGTTCATAGGCATAACTTTCCTGGTTGGATTGATTCAGGAGTACGTGCCTGAGGAGACCATAAAGAAGGCGTTAGGCGGACGGCACAAAATTCTGGGCAGCGTTCTAGGCGCCGGTTTTGGTGCTCTTACCCCCTTCTGCTCCTGCTCGACCATACCTCTGCTCCTGGGAATGCTCAATGCAGGCGTGTCCTTTGCCGCAGCAATGGCATTCCTGTTCGCTTCGCCTCTGCTGAACCCGGTGATTATATCGCTCTTCATAGTGCTGATGGGCTGGAGGATAGCTGCCCTCTACTTTGCTGTCACCTTCGTGGCTGCAGTTGCCATCGCCCTCTTGCTCGACGCACTCGGCTTCGCTGCCCGGGTAAAATCCGTGGCTGCAGTGCGGAGCTGCTGTGACTGCCAGCAGGGAACCGACACAAGATCGAGGATACAGCGCTCTGCGGAATTCGCGTTCGACCTATTCCGCCAGCTTGTGCCCTATCTTCTAGTAGGCGCAGGCATAGGGGCATTCATTCATGGATTCGTGCCCACAGAGCTGATATCCAGGATCGCAGGACCCGGCAATCCGCTCGCAGTTCCCATAGCCGCAATAATTGGCATTCCTATCTACATTCGAGCAGAGACCATGATTCCCATCGGTATGGCACTCATTGAGAAAGGCATGAGCGTGGGAGCTGTTTTGGCGCTGGTCATAGGCGGGGCAGGAGCCAGCATCCCGGAACTGACGCTTCTTTCAGCCATATTTGAGAAAAAGCTGCTGGCGGCTTTCGTGCTCACCATTCTCTGCATAGCTGTGGCTGCAGGATACCTGGCCAATCTGCTGGTATTGTAAGGACAGCGGTGATGATACCGGGAACCGGACCAGAAAGGAAAAGAAACCGGCATCATTTCCCAGGTGCCTGGATGATCCCGTGAGCGACTTGGCCTGAGCTGCCAGGTTGGAGATATGCAAAAGAAAGCTGCGTCAGTCATGGAGGCGCTTTTCAATATGTGGCACCACACATCGAACGCCGCATATCTCACCCATGGATACGGGCACACCATACACATCATGAATCAGCTCCGGTGTCAGCACATCAGACCCTCCTTGGGTTAAGACTCTTCCATCCCGCAAAAAGATGAATCGATCTGAGAACCATAATGCCAGGTTGAGGTCGTGCATGCTCATGAGAACTGTGATGTGGTGGTCGTTGACAATCCTTCGAATGATCGTGAGAATCTCAACTTTGTTCTTCAGATCCAGGTTGCTGGTGGGCTCGTCCATGAGAAGAACCCTGGGTTCCTGCACAATAGCCCGGGCAATGAATACTTTTTGCAGCTCGCCACCGCTCATCTCGTCTATGTAAGTCAGGCGCAGATGGTTCATTTTCAGCTGGTGGAGAATGCTATCGACAACGCTCAGATCCTTATCCGTAACGTCCCATCCAATGTGTGGCCGGCGTCCGAGCAAGACAGCATCGAAGGTTGTTAGCCGTCCCGCTTCGGCTTTTTGTGGGACGTACCCAATTTTGCGGGCAACTTCACTGGCGCTCAGATGCGACAGGTCGACTCCTTCCACCATAACGACTCCTTTTTTTGGTCGCAGAATCCGGTTGAGGCACTTGAGCAGAGTGGTCTTGCCCACACCGTTCGGGCCGAGTACCGACACCATCTCGCTATCAGGAAGTGAGATGCTGATCTTTTTTAGTACGCCTCGGTTTCGGTACATGAAGCTCAGTTCGTCTGTGGTAAGTGTCAATGGCGATACCCTCGCATGATGAGATAGATAAAAATGGGCGCTCCCATAAAGGCTGTGAGGACCGCAACAGGCAGTACGTATGGGGCAAGAACGAGTCGCGCTGCAGTGTCTGATGCGAGCAGCAAGATAGCGCCCATGACGCAGGATCCTGGAATTAAGTAGCGCTGGTCATCCCCGATGATCCGGCGGACCATGTGAGGGCAGACCAGACCAACAAACCCGATCACCCCGAGAAATGCGACTATGACTGCTGTGATCAGTGTCGCAACAACCATCCCGGTCAGACGGATGTGCTCCACAGGAACGCCCAGCCCTTTTGCCGTCTCGTCACCAGCATCGATGGCATTGTAATTCCATCGATTTGCGATGAAGTAAATGGTGCCTGCTGCCACTACAATCGTCATAATCCCCAGCTGTTGCCAGTTTGCCCTGCTCACATCGCCAAATGTCCAGAAGACGACAGCTGCAAGCTGTGTGTCCGAAGATAGATACTGCAGCACCATGGTTGCAGCTGAGAAAAGCGACGTCAGAGCAACGCCAGTCAATACCATTGCTTCCGGTGAGGCTCCTTTCATCTTGGAGATCAAGAGGATTACCGCCGTTGCCAGTAGACAGAAAAAGAATGCCATTGCTGTTGTTGAGTATGGATTGCCAATCGAGACTGCATCAGCTACACTGTTATGCATCTTTCCGCTTCCAAGAATGATGACTGCAAATGCCGCGCCAAATGCACCGGCGCTTGATATTCCTAAAGTAAAAGGGGAGGCAAGCGGATTCCTGAGAATCGACTGCATGGCCACACCGGCAACGGCAAGACCAAAACCAGCGACAATAGCTGTGAGCGCCTGTGGAAGGCGGATCTCCCATATGATGGTTGCCCATTTCTGGTTATTAGCCTGTCCCAGCAGTGCATCCACAACGTCTCGCGGTGGAATTTCGATTGCTCCAACAGAGATCGAATAGATAAATAAGACAACGATGAGGAAGATCCCTGCAACAATCCACAGGACTTTCTTCCTCACGTACTGCAGATAATCTGTTGGTCGTGTTTCTTGTGCGAAATGCACGATCCTCAACGCTTCCTCTCCAATTTTATTTCACACGATCGGTCTTTTCGATCTCCTGGTGCCTCATAAGGAAATTTGCTTGAACACCAGATCATCAAAGTTCTTCTGATACTGATCCATTAATGGCATTCCATCAAAGAACGCGGTGATCTCTTCTGCTTTTTGCACCGGATCGATGTCGGCAAACTGGTCAGGATATACAATCTTGCCTATGAAGTAGGCATCTGCGAGCATGTTCTCGATGTTTGTAGCATACCAGTTATAGGGAAGAACTCCATACACATTCCCATTCTTCGCTGCCGTTAAACCTTTGAAAGCAGGATCGTTCTTGAGCTGATCAATGGCGGACCCTCCGCTCGTGTCCTGGATTGTCGAGAGATCGACAAAGATATACTCGGGATCTGTGGCTGTAATGTATTCCTTGGCGATATCAGCATGCTCTGTTCCGAACTGGGTGGCAATATTCTTGGCATTTACCCATTCAAATGGAGGATATGCCGGTTCAGTGGAGAGCAATCCGTGCGGCCCTGCAAGGGCAACGCCTCCAATATATACAGATCTCCGCGAAGCTTCAGGAATATCTTTAGTTCTTTTTTCGAGATCCTCGATCGTGGCATTGATGTACTCGATAACCTCCTTTGCACGTTCATCTTTGCCCATTATGCTGCCCATCAAGTTAAATGCCAGGCACAGTTCATTCTTTTCAGACTCTGTTCGAAGACCGCCTATGGAAAAGCCTACCACGGGAATCTTTGTCTTGCGCTGCAGCTCATCTAGATTCTCCTTGTTCGTCGCCGCAGGTGTATTGGAGAATGACGATTTGAAGATGAGATCAGGAGCAATTGCAATTATCTTCTCGGGATCGTCCTTGCCACGGTATTCTCCGAAAAGGGGCAGGCTCATGAACTGGGGATTTGCCAAGGCATACCCTCTGGCATCGTTCTGATTGACCTTTTTCTCTATGCTGTCTACTGCAACTACTTTATCCTGTGCCTGGAGGTACACGAGATAACGTAAGCTGCCTACGTTCGAGCAGATGACTTTCTGTGGCGGTACTGTGACCTCAACAGTTCTTCCGAATCCATCTGTTATCTTTATGGTCTCTTGCGTGCCTGTCTGCACTGCTTTGGCCTGCTCTGCACAGCCCGCAGTAAAAAGCGCAAAGATGAGCAGGACGGTCCCTGCAAGTGCTATTCCAGTGTATTTCATTTCAGATCAACCTCAAATTTCGGTATGGCAGTATACAAGTTCATGCTGAAAAGATAAGCTTTGTGATAAATTACATATAATGATATAACTATTGTTACTTTTATTAGTAAAATTTATAAACCAAAGTATTCACCACCATTCATTTAGAGAGCGTTCATACAAATATGAAAAACACTTGCAAGTTAAGGATTGATCGCTATGATAGGCCAAAATGACATGGATGCCAATAGCCAGATGAAAGACCTCTCTGTGGTTGCTGATTTCCACGGCCACCTTTGCGCTGGACTTGCATTCACATACCGCATCGTCAGAGCTGCACTCCGTGAACTTGAGATATCTGATGATCCTGGAAAGCGGCTTATAGCGGTTGTGGAAACGGCTGATGCTTGCGGCATTGATACTCTGCAGATAGTCGCCGGGTGCACAATGGGACGAGGGAATCTTAATGTTCATGATTATGGGAAGCATGCCTACACACTTATCGATAAAACGACCGGCAAAGCAGTCAGAATCGTACGCCGTAAGGACTGGGATATTGATAAGATAGATCCGATTGCTGCACGTTTGAGAGGGCCAGTGTTTGCTGGAACTGCAACGGCAGATGAGCGTTCTCTGTTTGACCTTCGAATGGAAAATGCTGCATCGGTAATCCTTTCCATGCCCGAAGAAAGCCTCTTTACGATTCATTCCTTTTCCACAAAAGTCCCTAAAAAGACAAAGGTTTTTGCACAGGTCGAGTGCATACGCTGCAGTGAGATGGTGGCCGAGAACAGGACTGTTCATGTGAATGGCCAGCCATATTGCATCCCATGCAGTAGAAAGCTTTAAAGCTTAATACTTGAATAGAATAGCCAATAACTCAAAAATATAAGGTAAAGACTTATGTGTCACAGCCCGGATCTCCCTGGACCTCTGCAAAAAATCCATCAGTACATTCGGGCATTGCACTGCCCCACGAGGTGGGATATCATACGCTGCATCGGCACGGGCGAGAGGAGCACAAAGGAGATTTATGAACTGCTCGGCCTGGGCGAGGAGATGTCACCAGCCGGGCTTTACTATCACCTTTCCGCCCTCAAGCAGGCCGGGATCGTCGAGGTGGCGTCCTACAGAGAGGTCGGAGCAGGCACACCAGAGAAGATCTGGCGGCTGAAGACCCATAGGATCGTCATAGATCTGCTGGAAGAAGAGGTTGAGTAAAAATGTGTTATGCAGAAAAACCAGGTCACCCAGTCGCGCCTTTGCACGGCGTCTCTCGACTGGGCGCAAGTGAGATGTGCGGCTGCATGGACCGCCATGGGTTTCATGGCGTCCCCCATGGAATACATCATCTTGGACACCATGAAAGGTGCTGCTGTCATGAGCGCAGGTTCTTTGGCAGCAAGGAGCGAATAGAGATGCTGGAGAAGTACAGGGAATCGCTGAAGATGGAACTGGAGGGTGTCGAGGAAGCACTGGAGGCGCTTCGCAAGGATTAAAATCCAAAAGGCTATCTCCCAAATGTCTGGGAGAGCCACTCTCCTATCTCGTCTCTGACCCGCCGGAAGGCCTCGAGCTGCTCTTCCTCTGAGCCCCTGGCCAAAGCTGGGTCCTCGAAGCTCCTGTGAATCGCCTCTTTTGCCCTCGGTGATTTTGTCGGAGACCCTTGACGCGTGCTGAAGATGGGGCAGGCTTGTCTGGCCCGATCACATACTGTGACAACTAGGTCGAACGCAGTGTCCTGGAATTCCTCGACCGACTTGGAACGCTGGCCGGAGATGTCGATCCCCAGCTCCTTCATGACAGTGATGGCGCGAGGATCGACCCTTGTGGCCTCGACGCCGGCGCTGTAAGCCTCGTAGCGGTCCGCGTACATGGCCCGGAGCAACCCCTCGGCCATCTGGGAGCGAGCGGAGTTGTGGGTACAGAGGAAGAGAATTTTCGTTCTCTCCGATCTAAAATTCGTTATCATTCTGCCTCTGATTCTTGCTGCTAATGCTGAAATACTACGATCGTCTCTTCGTGGCTGCTCCTAAACAAGATCAAAGCCGACAGAAGGAGCGCCAACATGTATCACCTGGGCTGGACAGCCTTCAGCCGCCTGCTTTACGCACTCTTCTATATCCTCAAAAGCCACGCCTTCGTTCGGTTTTCCTGCTATTCTGAACTTCTTTGCTATCTGACTCCATCCATCCTCTGCATTCTCCTCGAAGAAGTTGGGACAGGCATCCCAGCACTGGCCACAGCTTATGCAGCCCTCTCGATCTATAATTACGTTGATCATAAAGATCATCTTCGGCTAAGTGACCATTGGCAGCGTACCATAGTTGCCGTAAATTCGCAAGTTGCCCTGTCGTGACCCTCTGCATTCCTGATGTGATCAGAGGATTTTATCCACAACATTGTCGATCCATTTCTATTTTGGTAAATGCATCGGCAATTGCCTTCTTAACATCGTCGCAGCTCTCTTCAGGCTTAATACCATATCTTGTGGCCAACTCACTGTATACATGCTGGATGCTATCCAGGGATGAGGCGAAGGCGGCTATCTCCTGGGCCGAGATTATCTTTTCAGAGACCAAATGCCCTTTGATGTGGCTCAGAAGAATGACCGCCAGGGCTGCGCAGTTCGCATCGACGTTTATTTCTTCGCATTTCTCCGCCTCAATGGGCTCACCCTCGGTGTTGTTCATTTCAAAGACCTCCTAAACCCAATTTCGGTTAGGCTCAAAATTAATCGTTGCATTCCCAATCAGCCTCATAGCGATGAGCAGGTGGATGCCTGCTCTCCTTCGTGCTCCTTTTTTTGCGCTGCAAACGCATGCTTGCCCCTGGAGTGCGGAAGAGCCTTCTTATTCAGATACTCGAGATGCTCGACGATATCAGGGAGGCATGAGACCGGAAAGCCGAGGATGGCCTCGCCGGGGCCCATGTCCGTGGCATCGCGGCATCCGTAGCAGCCGAAGCTGAAGTTCAATCGTTTCTCCAGGTAGGGGATCACTGTGGAGTCAACGCATGTCGCCTGGAGAACAGCCGTGGAGCTGTACACCCGCTCACCTCCTTGGGCATGCAGGTAGGCGAGGATAATCCACATCAGCTTCTCCACCTCGTCCTCCACCACTACCAGATCCGGCAGCTGTTCCGCCTTTTCAAGAGGATAGAGGTGTATCTGCTGAATGGCCCCCATCTCCAGGTGCGGCATCTTCTCGAACATCTTCTCTGCCACCTTCTCCTCGGATACGATGCCAAATCCTACCAGGCCCTTTCCTGTGCGAAGCGGCTCAGGCAGCGGCCTGAATCCGAACGCCCGTGCCGCTGCCGGACAGGAGATGCCTCCTGCGTCCAGCAACACATCCTGGCCGTGGCGGGCTCGCATGAGCGCCTGGCAGTAGCGATGGCGGTCGAGCGTCTTCGCCCCTTCTACCGCATCTTTTGTGGTCAGAAATCGAACCCCAACTGGAAAGGTGGAAAGGCCCAGGATGGCCTTCATCCGAGCTCCCAGCTCTTGAATCTCTTCAATAGTGGCTATAGTCATTCCTTCTTCTCTAACTGCTGCATCCGCCTTCGCAGCATCCGCCCTTCTCCTCTGCCTTCTGCCTTGTTTTTATCTTGCCCTCCTCTTCAAGCTGCCTCTTCACCTTGGGCCAGATCTTCTCTCGCTTGTAGATCTCTCTTATCGTCTCTTTGTCAGGGAAAGAGATGGCCTCACCCATGCACAGATTGGCGCAGGTGTTGCAGCCCACGATACACTGATTGGGCCGGGCGACCACTGGGCCTTCATCGGTCCAGTCATAGACGTCCCTGCCGCAGTTCATGCACATCCCGCACTTGACGCACTTCTCGGGATCGATTGTGGGATGCCAGTTGATCATCTCTCTTGGGTATCCGACTAACCATGGCATTTGTTTCACCTCATATTAAAAATAAAAATTTATTCGCCTGATAGATAGTCGTAGAGGAAAGCAGCGATAACTGCGCCAGCTATCGGCCCAATGATGTATATAGGGAAGAACTGCCAGAGGCTATTCCCGGCCAGAACATAGTCCCCCAAATAGGGTCCAAAGGTCCTCGCTGGATTGAGTGAAGAGCCTGCAATGTTCCCCGTAGTGGTGATAATGCCACCTACGACAAGCCCGATTATGAGTCCTGCAAAGCCCGGCGGTGCTCGCTCATCAACGGCTATGCCCATGATGGTCAGCATCAGCAGGAATGTGCCTATGGCCTCAGCCAAGACTGCCTGCCAGTATCCAATTCCAGGAAAAGGCGCAGTCGCTCCAAGGCCGCCAACGGTAACTGCGTCCATGCCCACGCTGGCTGCAAAGAGGAAGCTGGCTAGGGAGGCGCCGACGAGTTGAGCCAAGATGTAAGGAACGACATCTCTTGTAGGGAATCGTTTCGTAGCCCAGAGGGCGATGGTCACTGCGGGATTCAGGTGGGCACCCGAAATCCTGCCTAATGCGTAGATAGAAGCTGCTATGGCGATGGCGAAAGCCATTCCTATGGCAAACCAATCCCCCAGCCCACCTAAGGAGCCAATCCCAATGTTGAAGGGATTGGGCGGGCTTGATCCTTTTGAGATCATGAGAGTTATTGCCGCGGATCCTGCTCCGAAGTAGACCAGCATAAAGGTTCCAACCACTTCGGCAATGGATCTCTTCATCAATGACATTGCTCATCCCTCATGATAAGCCGCGTAGCATGGCTTGCATAGTATCCTGGGCAGCTTTCGTTTGAGCTTCCTGGATGGGAAGGGATAACCGCCCTCCCAAACGTCCAATTCTTCTCTAACCAGGTGGTCCATGCAGACCCCCATCCCACAGACTATGCAAATGGCTACCGCCTCAGTATCCTTCTTATCCAGGGCACAAAGATAGCATTTCATACATCCTCCTAATTCAAAAAAATTTATACTGCCTCTCTATATTGGCAGTAGGAGTGCCTGAAGTCTATCAGCGCCGCTGAAGCGCAATCCTTGCACACCCTGGCTGGCGATGCTGGAGTCTCTTTATGCAGGGCTATGATGTTGGTCATCATCGTAGCAGTCACGGGCTCGCTGGTCAAAAGGCAAGGATAGTCAGCCAGTCTCATCAGCGCAGAGAATCGAACGGTGATAGCGCAGGCCGGATAGGCATAGCGCTGGGGGTTCATGAGCACTTCATTGGCATGAATCGGCTCCAGATCCACGTCGAAGCCCGATACCCGTGGAACGAGCCTGCCTCCTTGGCCGTTCTTCAGTCTTCTGGCCCGATCCAGGGTCTTCCAGCCACGGTAGATCATATCCATGAAGTCACAGTTATGCAGCTCTGCGGCTGCGCCTCGAGTGGGATAGAGCTGCACATAGTTGTGGAACCTCTTGGTAAGCAGGTCCACAATGTTTATGGCGTTAAAGCCGTCCAGTTCGGCTATGTACTCTACAGCCGATGCCGCTGCACCTGTGGCCAGAGTCAGAGGCTGATACTCGTTTTTGAACTTGTCCACAGCCTTATTCAAGGTTGAGTTCATTACCTCTGTCGTGGCCTCGATAACGGACATTATGACGTCATCTTTGCACATGTTGAATGTGGACTGAGCTATGTGGTGAGCGATATCGCCAACGCAGTAGGCCGGAACTGTGAGGATGTTTCCGTAATGAACGCTGTCGTCCATGGCCGCCTTGACCGCAGGCACCATCCTCCGCTTGTATTCAGACATGTACTTGCGAACGTCGAAGGACTTATGGCCGAAGGCATCCATGAGCTTGGCCTGGGCCTCGATAGGGCTTTCGTAAATATACTTGATCTCATCGATCTCCTTCTTTACAGCATCAGCCAGAGTGGCTCCCTTCTCCGCCTCTTGGGCAAAGACCTCGCCAATGCCGTAGGAGGTGTTCATGCCCCATGACTTGGCGGCGAGGATTGCTTGCTTATGGACTGCGGGAATATCAACGGATTTTAAAATCCTGTTGACCACGTTGCTGGTGCTGCCTGGTATCAGGGCAAAGTCCACCACGCATGTCGGCCCATAGAATCCAGCGTACCTGCGAGCAGCCTCAAGTCCAATCAGTGCCTCGGACTTTCCCACTGCATCGATGAAGGCCTTGAGGCTCTTCTTGAAGCTCTCATCTTGCTCACAGAGTATCTCTAGAATGGCAGGTGTCTGGTAATGCTCCACAAATGGATCGTCCTCAGGCCTTATGGTCTTGGTCAGAGACTTCATGGTCTCGTAGTGGGCATTGACAGAGTCCACATGCAACTTGATGACCGCTTTGGACTGGCCATCAGCAGCCTTCATCTTATTTACCACATCGAGATAGGCCTTTGTGTCCTCGATAACGAAACTCTGGCCTCTTTTTCTCTTTACGGCCTCTACATCGGCACGCTGGGCCATCATGGACTCTTCTACCATCTTTCTATACAGTTCGGACATTTTTTTCTCACCCCACATTCTATCTTTATTTCATTCTATCTTTATTTCAGGCACGTCTTCATGCGGCTGAGGCTATTCCTCAGGATCTTAGTATTAAGACATTACAACCACATATTTTTTTCGGCTCGAAAAAAACATGTCTGTTAGGGACAAGATTACATTTTCGGTAATTTTTGATCTGTATATATTTCCAATGATAATCCGTATAGTAGACCATTTGTGAGTTTTATGCACGTAAACACTGCTGATCGGCATTTCGGCACTTTTGTGACATTCATCAATGTTTATCGGCATGGAATCTCATCTCTTCAACTTCATCTATTGCATGCGCATCCTATGATGGGCTCTATGCGCTGCCCGTCTGGCAGTGTTATCACAATGGGCTGATTGTAATCCCTGTACAGAGTGGTGGTGTTCAGATCGATCTTTAGCATGAAATCTTTGACCTGATCATCTGGCAGCTCCATCATCTCTGAAGTTACTGAAAAAACCATATTCACATCCTCTTTCCGGAATTAGCCATCAATGTCTTCAGATCTTTTGCGTCCAGTTCTTTATCTACGCAGCCTGATATTGCCACAACGATCAACGCTAGAGTCATTAACAGTTTCTTCATTTGTGAGTCTTCCTCTGCCGGGTTTTTGATTTAACTGCATCCGCATTTGTAATTCTATTCCGCCCAAGAATATCAGCGTAAACTCCCTTCGGTCTTTTCCGCGATCCTGTCCCAGCTGAATTCCTTCCCGATTCTGCTCTGCCCGGCAACAGCAAGCTTCTTCATCTCCTCAGGGCTCCTTAGCAGCCGGTTTATGCACCAGGCCAGAGACTCAGGTTGGATGTAGGCCAGCAGGCCGTCCTCGAAGTTTCTTATGATGCTCACCGCCTCGGTGGCCACCACGCTCTTGCCTGCATCCCAGGCTTCTAGAACGATTATGCCAAAAGGCTCATTTCGGCTGGGCACGCATACCAGATCGCAGGCATTCATCAGCTCCTGCTTCTCTGCGCTGGACACGTAGCCCAGGAAACGGCAGGCCTCCTGCACTCCCAGCTCCCATGTTCGGCGCTCGCAGTGGCCCCTCATCTCTCCCTCGCCCGCGAAAACAAACCTGGCGTCAGGGCGCTCTTTGAGGATCAAAGGCGCGGCCTCCACCAGGAGGTCGGGACCCTTTTGGTAGCACAACCTGCCGCAAAAGAGGATCATCGGAGCCAGAGGATTTATGCCGTATCTCTCCTTCACCTTTCCAGGGTCCAGAGCCCTTCGGATCTTTCCTGCGACTATGCCGTTGGGAATAATTTTCACCTTGCTCTCTGGAATAGAATAAGCCGCTTTCAGCTCTTCTAGCATGGCTCTTGTGGTTACTATTATCCGGTATGATTCATAGCCACCCAACCACTCCCAGCGGGAGATCTCCTGGGAGAGCCCCCAGCCCCATTTATTCCCGTTCCTGCCCCACTCTGTGCTGTGCACGGTGAGGATATAGGGAGGGCCGTATTCGGATTTTATGCGATTTAAAGCCGGAACAGGATGCCAGTCGTGGCCATGCAGCACATCAAAGGGGCCGAAGACCTTTTGCACTTTCTGGAAGCGATCAAAAAGAGCCTCGCACATCCTGTCCATCTGAGCTACGATATCCCCAGAGCGGTCTGAATCCGCTCTATGGTAGTGAACTCCATTGATCCGGTCGTAGGCATCGAAATCGCCGCGTCTGGTGAAGACATGGACCTCATGGCCTCTCCTGACGGGGGCCTCGGAGAGTTCAGACACATGGGGCGCTATTCCACCCACCTTTATGGAGTACAGGCTCTCCCATGAAAACATTCCTATTCGCATTTGCATACTCTCCTTAGCGCATTCATGAACGTCTCCTCTAAGAGAAGGCCTTTAAATTGTTTATATCAAACTAATTGGATATAGCTCTTTCCACTGAAAGGTAAAATTTAATATATTTTATTGATTATATCTTGAGAAAGTAAATATGGATATCGATGAAGAGTGCGTGCAATTGAAAATGACTCAGAGATATCATATCTAATTAAATCGATGTTGCATGTATCCCTTTCTCTCCTGGCTGGACAGCGCTTCAAATCCGGTCACTAAATCCAACAATTCTGAGGTTATCCCCGCCTGGCGCTCTCTGTGAAGCTGAACTTCAAGTTCGCTCAAGTGCTCTTCTATATTTTTCTCTGCCATCTGCATTGATAAGAGCCGGGTGGCATTCTCGCTTGCTAGGGATTCGATGAAAGCACGATAAAGCGAGAAGAAAAGGTGCTGGCGCACCAGAGACGAAAAGAGCTGATCGGCGTCCATGGAAAATGTCGGCAGGTTATTCGATTGCCACTTCCGTTCGGTCAGGCCGCTCAGCCATTCAGCATCAATTGGAATGAGTTGCACCATACTAGGACTAAATGCCACATCCCTTATGGATCTGTTGTAGAAGAGTGTAATCTGGTCAATGCCCCTCTTCGTCCGCCACTCTTCGATCTTTACCAGTATTTCCAGCATAACCTGGGTGATGCCCAGATGGTTTCCATGAATTGAAAAATGTGTCTCAACAGGCAGTCCCGCTTTTTCAAGGTGGACAACCACCTGCTCTCCAACGGCAAGAGATGTCAGATCTTTGGGCTTGGATTGATTTAATCTTTCCCGCGCGTATTCTGAGATGCGTTCATTGAAATTGCCACACAGTCCCTGATCGGAGCCAAAAATCACAGCACCCTGGCGTTTTTTCCCTTCAACAGCATAGGCTGGCAAAAGATACTTTGGCGTATTCAGCAGCACGATCTGAATCCCCAGCTCGATAGTATTATTGTACTTTGCAAGCGAAGATACTGCCCGCTCATATTCTCTGATATTGAACGCCGATATAGTCTTCATTATCTTGACCAGTGAGAGCAGCTCGCTGGCGTTTTTGATCTTCCTCTTCAAGCGTTCCAGCTCTTCCATCCAGTCCCCCCTCATTTTTTCAGAGCATCTCTAGATACTCTTAGAATCTTCTCCTTCTCCTCAGAGCTGAGCCTTCCGGTGGACACGATCCTCTGGTATAATTCCGGTAGCTCTTCAGAGAGAGCCTTTCTGATCACCTTTTTTGCAGAGGGGATCTCATCCAGGGCAATTTCATCCAAGAGGCCGGCAGAAATTGCCAGAAGAATGGCAATCTGCTCTGGAGCTGGCATTGGCTCATACCTGGGCTGTTTTAGCACCTCGCGGATTCGCCGTCCGCGTTCCAGAGTCTTTCGCGTCTCATCATCTAGCTTGGTTCCAAATCTAGCAAAAGCTTCCAGCTCCTCAAATTGTGAGTAGGAGAGGCGCAGATTGCCTACAACCTCGCGGTAAGCCGGAAGCTGGCTCTTTCCGCCGACTCTAGAGACGGATTTGCCCACATCAATCGCAGGCAGTACTCCCTCCTCGTATAGATCCGGGGAAAGATAGATCTGGCCATCGGTGATGGAGATGAGATTGGTGGGGATGTAAGCCGAAATGTCCTGAGCTTCAGTCTCAATGATCGGCAGTGCTGTGAGGCTGCCGCCGCTCTTCAGACGAGTGGATCTCTCCAGGAGACGGGAATGAATGTAGAATATATCGCCAGGGAAGGCCTCTCTGCCAGGAGGACGGCGTAGCAGTAGAGATAGCTCACGATAAGAGCGTGCATGGTGGGTCAAATCGTCATACACGATCAGCACATCCTGCCCTTTCTCCATGAAGTATTCTGCCATGGTGGTAGCAGCATACGGGGCAATGAAATTCAGACCAGGTGGGTCGTCCCCAGTAGATACAACGGCGATGCAATTCTTCATGGCGCCATATTTATGCAAATCAGCAATGACGCTTGCAGCAGCCGATCTTTGCTGTCCGATGGCACAGTAAACGCATATCAATCCATCCTCTTTTTGATTTATTATCGTGTCAAGGGCAATGGAGGTCTTGCCAATCTGGCGGTCCCCAAGTATCAGTTCCCTCTGACCTCTGCCGATGGGGATCATCGCATCCACCACCAGTATTCCTGTCTGAAGTGGAACATCCACTGCCGAACGCTCCATAATGGGGGGTGCTTCTCGCTCGATAGGTCGTCTCTCCGAAGGGCGGATTGGTTTACCGCCATCAAGCGGCCTTCCCGTGGCATCTACTACCCTTCCCAGAAGCTCTTCTCCCACAGGCACATCCATGACTCTTCCCGTTCGGCGCACCTCCTGTCCGGCCTTAATATATTCTCCCTTATCGAGCAATATAGCTGCTACTTCTTCTGGATCTAGATTGAAGACCATTCCCAGCTTGTCTTTTGCAAATATGATGAGTTCCTCGGACTTGGCATGAGGCAAGCCCTTGATGCGAGCGATGCCATTGCCCACATAGGAAGTTATCCCTATCTCTTCAAACTCCAGTCGAGGCCGATAGGACGAAAGGGTTTGATGGAGAGCCACAAAAGTATTGCCTAGTGCTTTGCGGATTTCTTTATTTTCTCCCCTTTCCATCCTTCATGTCACCCCAGATCTGCTCATCCTTGCCTGGCTGGATTGCTCGAGACACATCCGCTTTAAGGGAATTCAGATAGCCGGCTGCGCTCCAGCCAATCCTAGCATCATGGGTGCTCAACTGCACGCCGCATATCAGCTCAGGCACAATCTTAAATATCATTTCAGGCTTCGATCCGGTCCGATTACCCGCGATTTCGATGATCCTATGGCGCATCTCCTCGGGAATCTCAAAAGTGCTCTCTACAGTAATCTGCTCCTTGACGGTCCTGTAAAAATCCATTGTCTTCTCATTATCAAGATCGTCTCCCTCCTCCAGGCGTTTGATGAAATTATTGAGCATCTGGCGCTCCAGGTTCTCGTCGGCGAGATCCTGAAGGGCCCGGCGTGCAATAGCGCAGATCTCTTCGCTGGCATTCAGGCTCAGATCTGAAACCATCAACTCCTTCTGTCGCTCGAAGTCCTCGTACCATTTGGCTTTGCTCGACTCAACTCGATCGCGCGCTTCCTTCATCAAAGCTTTTTGATAAAGCTGTACTTCATTCTCAACTTTTATTCTCATCTCCTGTCTTTTTTTCTCTATTTCCTGTAATATTTTGCTATGCAATTCGGCATCTTTCTCAGCCTCTTTCCTCTTTTGCTCTGCCTCTTTCAGCCTGGTGCTTATCCTTTGCTCTCGCTCATTCATCGATCTCAACAGAGGCTGGTACAAGAAGTGCCTCAAAAGGATGATCAATACTAGGAAGTTGATTATTTGGGCGATTGTGGTGAAATAGTCTATCTGCACACTATCCTCCTATTTTGCTACGTAGCTCCAGAACGGGTTGGCAAAGATCAGTATAATGGATATCACAAAGCAGTAAATGGCAATGGATTCCACCATGGCCAAGCCTACAAAGAGAGTTCGAGTTATGTCATTTGCCTCATCCGGCTGCTGAGCGATGGCGCTCAATGCCCTGGACAGTGCCCAGCCTTCCCCGATTGCCGGCCCGATGGAGCCGATGGCCATGGTCAATCCCGCAATAACAATGGAAGCCATGCCGATGGTATCAATACTTGCTATTTCTGCGCCTGCCATTTTCAACTTCCTCCTTTAGATGCTTGTTCCTTTTTTCCTTCATTCGAACTTGCCGAAACGATATATACAGTGGCTAAAACTGCAAAGATATAGGCCTGCACCTGGCCGATAAGCAGCCCCAGCAATTCCATCAGCACAGGCAAAAATAATGGGGCTATGGTGAGCAAAATTGCGATCAACATGGTCTCACTCATCATATTCCCGAACAGCCTGATCGCCATGGCCAGTGTGCGAGAGAGCTCTCCTATGATATGGAAAGGAATCATCAATAAAGTAGGCTCAGCATAGTGTTTGAAATAGCCGAAAATCCCTCGTTGTGCGATTCCGTAGATGGGCACGGCAAAGAATACGCAGATAGCCAGAGCGGCAGTCGTGGAAAGGGAGCTGGTCGGTGTACGATAGCCAGGCACCACATCAAGCAGATTTGCAACAGATATAAACAAGAAAAGAGTTCCTGAGAATGGCAAATATGCATCAGGATTCATTTGCGATATTTCTCTTATTTGGCCTTGCATAGTGGTGACGATGGTTTCGAGCAGGTTCTGCCAGCGCGAGAGCGGCGGCTCCACGCGGAGACGGCGTGTGGATAGCCAGCCAAAAAGGACCAGCAACGCCATTATCATCCAAGTAAAAACTATGGTCTCATTGATCAAGAGAGGTCCCCATTGATAGAAGACAATATCATCTGGGCTCAACTCGACCACTTAAGCCCACCTCGTTTGAGAGCGAAGGCCCAGGCCATGGATCAGCGCTAGCTTGGATAAAACGAAGCCTGCCAGGCAGAAGATCAGCGCTTCTAGACCTTTTCCGGAGATGAGGTAAAGGCCAACTAGGCAAACCGCCGATCGCACCATAAAGCTGCTCACAGTCAAGAGAGCCGCCTGGCTTGAATTGTATAGATGCTTAATAGTCAGATATAGCCCGCCAAAGTAAAAAATTCCTAGCAAAATACCTGACACAAAGCTGGAGACAATAGTCATAATTTCATTCATCGCCCTGACTCGCCTCAATCTTTCCTCTCTCTCGCTCAACCCAATACCAAGCATTTGCACATCCGATCACTAAACCTATGGACAAGAATGTAAGAGTCCAGGAGATACGTCCAGGATATCGGATATCCATCCAGATTCCGATTGCCACGCCTATCAATGTGGGAACGGCCACTGACCATCCGACCATCCCCATCATTCCCAGTCCAAGCCATATGCCACGGCTTTTATCCCTCCTGGCCCTTATTTTGCGCGCTTCTTTGCTGCCTATCTTCTCCTGAAAACGATCACGATCCTCCCCGATTAATTTGGCCATCAGATCCGATCCCTCATCTTCATGAAGCGCTTTGTTAAATCCACTTCGAGCTTGGCTAGAATGGAGCGAGTCTTTTTCTCTCTCTCATCCATGGCCTTGAACTCATTTTCCACAGTCTGACTCAGCCTACCCAGATCCTTGCTGCTTGCTGCCTTTCTCGTGGAAATCATGACATTAGATGCACATTTGACCAAAATCCCCTCATCAATGGCCAAAAACTCCTCACCTCTGTCCGACTGAAAGGAGAGGATGCCTGGGACGAGAGCTGTTACGAAATCGATATGCTTTGGAAGTATGCCAAAAGAGCCATCCTCGGCCTCGGCAACGACCTTGGCGACTTCCTCGTCGATGAGGACTTTATGGGGAAGGATGACTTTCAACCTCATTTTATGGCCTCATCGATCTTTCCGATCATATAAAGCGATTTTTCAGGGTATTCTGAGAACTCATCATTGAGGATGCGCTCGCAGCCATCGAGTGCATCTTCCAGCTTAACCATCTTGCCCTCAAGGCCTGTGAAATGCTCCGTGGTGAAAAACGGCTGAGTTAGAAACCGCTCCAGCCTGCGAGCTCGATTAACGACCTTCTGGTCCTCCTGTGACAACTCCTCCAGCCCAAGCATGGCGATGATGTCTTTTAGCTCCTCATATTCCATCAGAGTCTTACGGATCATCTGAGCTATGCGATAGTGCCTATCTCCAACTACAAGAGGGCTCAGCATCTTTGATCGGGATTGCAGCGGGTCGATAGAAGGATATAACCCTTGGCTGGCCATCTTTCGGGATAGAACAATGGAAGATGATAGATGACCAAAGGCATGCACTACTGCAGGATCGGTGAAATCGTCTGCAGGGACATACACAGCCTGAACTGAGGTTATGGCTCCACTCCCGGTGCTGCATATTCGCTCCTCCAGCTCTGCCAGCTCAGTCGCTAGAGTGGGCTGGTATCCCACTCTCGATGGCAATTGTCCCATAAGTCCTGAGACCTCGGATCCGGCTTGAACGAAACGAAATACGTTGTCGATAAGCATCAGCACATCTTGCCTGACCTCATCCCGGAAATATTCCGCCATGGTAAGAGCGGCATGGCCGACTCTGAACCTTGCACCAGGCTGCTCATTCATCTGACCAAATACCATTATGGCCTTTTCCAGAACCCCAACCTCTTTTATCTCGCGGTAAAGCTCTTCACCCTCCCGGCAGCGCTCGCCGATCCCACAGAAGATGCTGATGCCTTCATATTTTCCTGCCATATTTTGGATCAGCTCCATGATCAGGACTGTTTTGCCGACCCCTGCGCCCCCCAAGAGCCCTGCCTTGCCGCCGCGCTCCATTGGCGCCAGGACATCTATAGCCTTTATTCCAGTCTCAAAGATCTCGGAGATATTGGTTTGCTGAGACAGAGCAATGGGCTCTCTGTAAATGGAGCGAAATTCTTTCGCCTCAACTTCTCCTTTGCGATCGATTGGTGAGCCGAATACATTGAATGCTCTGCCCAGCAGCTTCTCTCCGACTGGCACCATGATCGGCAGGCCAGTGTCTGTCACCGGAGAGCCTCTGGCTAGCCCTTGGGTAGGCGTGAGGGCTACCCCGCGCACCATTTCGGGATCCAGGTGTATCAATACCTCGATCATCGCCTTATCTGCTTTCAGAAGATTATGAATCTTTGGCAGCTGCTTTTTGAATCGTGCATCTATCACGCTGCCTCGAACCGAAATAATTTCGCCCTGGTTTAAATTGCTATCATTCATGTATGCAGAGGGACATATTTACATTATTTGATATTATATCTTTCGCAAGACCAATGACATCCAGGGCCACGCAGTATAATGCGAGAGATGTCAAATAATCAATTGTTAATTCCATATCGTTTTTTTGAGAACAAAATTGAGTTATTGTCGTGTCCTAATTTTTCAAAACCAAGATATAATGCGTAACCCTTATATCAGAATAAGTTGATTTATAGTATACTGGCGAGAATCATATGAATGATAGTGCAGGCTTTTGGCAGAAGTATAAGCTAATAATTATACTTCTAGCAATAATCGCGATATTGGCTGTATGGACCTATTATTCTGGTGGTGATGCACAGAGCGGCGCACCAGAGCTAACCCCCATGAGAGCGATTCTGCTGATTGTGGTCGGTTTTATTGCCGGCACACTGGGCGGATTGATTGGAACTGGCGGATGCAGCATAATGCTTCCGGCCATCCATTTCTGGATGGGATACTCGGCACCTTTAGCTATTGGAACTACCATTTTCGCAGTGATCTTTACTGCCATCTCCGGAGGCTATGGACATCTGGTACGCGGAAACCTGGACAAAAAAGCAGTTCTGTGGATAGGCGGGGCGGGCATCGTCGGCGTGATATTCGGCTCATGGCTGTTCACCCAGCTCGTCGAGCATATCAATCTCTTGGAGCTAATTCTAGGACTGGCCTTCCTTCTGCCTGCTATCAGAATGATATGGGAGGGCGCAGGGAGAGCTAAACCCCGGCAAGAGGGCAATACAATCCCCGGAAATAAGAGCTACTGGGCGGTCTTTGGTTTTTTGATAGGCATTCTCACAGGAATAGTTGGACTAGGGGGAGGATACGCCCTTGTCCCAGGCCTGATCTACCTCTTCGGCGCGCCGGTTTACATCACCATGGGGTCGTCCTTGGCAGTGATGATCCCCCTGGCAGCGGTCGCGGGCAGCATCAAGCTTTACCAGGGATTTGTGGCTTTGACCACTGCGCTTATCTTGGGAGCAGGCACCATCGTGGGAGCGCAGCTTGGCGCTGCGGTGATCAAGCGGTTCAAGCCTAATACGCTTAAGCTGATCTTTGGACTGTACTTCCTGTATGTTTCCGTAAAGTTCATAGCGGCATACTTCGGCATAGCTATCTGGTAGACAAATTAGCGGGAGCAGTCTTGCAGATGATCAGAAATTCAGCCTTGAAAGAGCAGGTGGCTCCGCATGCACCTTTAGAAAAGGTCGTGAAATCTCTTTGCCCGATCTGTCTTAAGGTCGTCTCGGCTCACATATTCCAGCAGGGCGAGGCGGTCATGATCGAGAAGCAATGCGAGGAGCATGGCGATTTCAGGGATACTTACTGGTCCGATGCAAGCCTTTACAGAAAGTTCGTTCGTTACTGGTCTGACGGATCCGGCCTGCAAAATCCAGCTCATCAGGGAAAAGAGTGTCCCTTCGACTGCGGCATCTGCAGCAACCACCTGACCGGCACTCTACTGGGGAATATAGACGTCACCAATCGGTGCAACCTCTCCTGCCCCGTCTGCTTCGCAGATGCGGGAGACAGCCTGAAGGAACCCACCTTGGATCAGATCAAGGCCATGATGGAGAACCTGCGAGCAGAAAGGCCGGTGCCCTGCCCTGCAGTTCAGTTCTCCGGCGGCGAGCCCACTTTGCGTGAAGACCTGCCCCAGATAGTGGCCCTAGCCAGGGAGCTAGGCTTTGCTCAGATCCATGTGGCCACCAACGGCCTGAAGCTGGCAAGCAGCCCTGATCTCTGCAGGGCTCTGGTTCAAAGCGGGCTCAGTAGCGTCTACCTGCAGTTCGACGGAGTGAAACCTGAGCCATATAAAGCCATGAGAGGTCGGGATCTGCTTTCTGTGAAGGAAAAGGCCATAGAGAACTTGAGAGGTGCAGGACAGAGCAGTACCGTGCTTGTCCCGACGCTGGCAAAAGAGGTAAACGATGATCATGTCGGGGATATCGTCAGGTTCGCCTCTGATAATTTGGATGTGGTTAAGGGCATCAACTTTCAGCCGGTCTCCTTCACGGGAAGGATAGACCAAGCGGAAAGGACACAGATGAGGATCACCATTCCCGACCTGCTCGCCCTTCTGGAGGAGCAGACCGATAACCAGATAACCAGAGAGGACTTCTACCCCATTCCTTTCGTGGTTCCGATATCTCATCTCATAGCGGTTATTACGGGATTTCCGAAGCCAGAATTTAGCGTACACCCCTGCTGCGGTGCTGGCACTTACGTCTATTGCTCTGGTGGCCGAATGACGCCCATCACAAGGTTCATGGACGTAGAAGGTCTGCTGGAGAAGACTGCAGAGGAGGTCCAGGGCTTTGACGGCACGCTTCAAGGCAGCCTTAAGATGAAAGGGATGATTCTCAAAGATCTGCCCAGGTTCATAGACCGGGCAAGAGCTCCGAGGGATCTAGACATCATCAAGTTGCTCATGAGGGTCTTCTTGAACGGCACCCGGGAGTCTCTAATCGAGTTTCATAACAACGCCCTATTTCTCGGGGCCATGCATTTCCAGGATCTATACAACATGGACCTGGAGAGGCTGCAGAGATGCGCAATACATTATGCTCTACCGGATGGAAGGATAATCCCCTTCTGCGCCTACAATACCGTGCATCGTTTCCAGGCTGCAGATCAGGAAAAGCAGAGATGTTTAGAAACCGTAGTTTCCAAGTTTGTATGAATTACACTCAAAATACTCCGAAAGAAGCTGTACAAAAGACTCGCCGAACCCTGTGGGCTAGGGATAGCTCGCTTTGCCAAGCAAAAGCCATTGAATTATGAACCAGTGAAGACGTGACAAAAGGAGCGGTAGTTGCGGGAAAAGATGATTACTGGACTGCCCAATCTGTTTTTGCGACCTATTCGAGCATGCTGAAAAAATATATAGAAAGATGGAAAGTAGATATTCTACAATAATTAACAAAAAGGATTGACGAAAATGAGACGAGTTGAGGGTAAAGTGGCGATCGTCACAGGATCGACCTACGGAATAGGCGAGGCCATAGCCAAGATTCTTGCAAGAGAGGGAGCTGTCTCCATAATCACAGGCCGAAGCCAGGAAGAAGGAAAGAAAGTAGTAGAGGAGATCACAAATGCTGGAGGCAAGGCTGAATACTATCCGCTGGATGTGACCGATGAGAAGAGGATAGAGGAAGTGGTCAAAGCCGTCTGGGAAAAATACGGCAAAATCGACATCCTTGTGAACAATGCGGGCGTAGCCGGTCCCAATAAGCCCACTCACGAGTATGCTCGCGTTGAATGGGAGTGGGTCTTTGACGTGAACGTCACAGGTGCCTTCCTCTGCACCAAGTATGTCGTGCCCTACATGCAAAAGCAAAAGTCGGGAAATATCGTCTACATCTCCTCCATCTACGGCATCATCGGCGCTCCTGATCTTCCCGCCTATCATGCCACCAAGGCTGCCAACAGGGTCATGGCCAAGATCGATGCCTTGCTGTACGCCAAAGACAACATCCGCGTCAACTCCGTTCATCCTGGATTCATCTGGACGCCCCTGGTGGAGAACTTCCTCAACGATCAGTGCGTGAAGTTGGGGCTGAGCTGCGAGGAGTTGAAGAAGCAACTGGACTCCAAGCATCCCATAGGACATATTGGCGAGCCGGACGATATCGCCTACGGCGTGCTTTACCTTGTATCGGACGAGGCCAAATTTGTGACAGGCAGCGAGCTGATCATCGATGGCGGTTATACAGCCACCTGATCTTTTTATTTCTGTCTGGAATGGACTTCGGCGTACAATTGGTATTTTTATCGTGTCGCCATTTTGAGGAGTATCCTTTGGAACCGAATGCGAAATAAAAAAGCGTGAAATGAATTAGCATTATATCAAACAGCGTCATAGCAAAGGTGGGTTTCGGAGTTTCAGAGATGAAAAACCATGCGGTCAAGACAGTGGAGCGTCGTTTCCTTTTAGCCATCCTGCTCACGGGCTCCATCCTGGCAGTGGAGGTCGCAGGGAGCTGGTGGACAGGCAGCCTGGCACTGCTCTCAGATGCGGCTCACGTCTTCCTGGACATCTTCGCCCTCGGACTGAGCTGGCTGGCCATCCGCCTGTCAACCTTGCCCGCAGATGAGCGATACAGCTATGGTTTTCACCGCTTCGAGGTGGTGGCATCTCTGGCCAACGGACTGACACTGGGCTTTGTATCCCTGGGCATCCTCGTAGAAGCTTACCACAGGCTGCTGGTGCCTGCGCCGGTGAAAGGGCTGGACCTGTTACTCCTGGCGTCCTTTGGCCTGGCCGTGAACCTGATTGTGGCTTTCGTGCTGAAGGGCAGCCATCACCACGAGCATGATTCTCATGCCCCGGATGACCTCAACGTAAGATCGGCCATGCTTCACGTTTTAGGGGATGCAGCCGCGTCTTGCGGGGTAATCGCAGCCGCCCTGATCATCTGGAGAACGGGCTGGACTTTGGCAGACCCCCTAGCAAGCATCGTCATCAGCCTGATAATCTTCGCCAGCTCCTATCGGCTGATGAGGGACTCCTTCCGCATCATGATGGAGGGCGTTCCAAGCTGCATCCGGCTCGATGATGTATCTGCCGCCATCTGCAGCGTTCCTGGTGTGGTCCAGGTCCACGACCTCCATGTATGGGGCGTATGTTCGGCCCACATTATTCTGAGCGCTCACGTGGTTGTCGACGACCAGAGGATATCACAGACTCAGACGATAATGGATGAGATGAAACGAAGGCTAAAGGATCTTTTCGGGATAGAGCATACCACCATCCAGCTTGAAGGCAAAAGCTGCGGGCAGGGGGCAGTGGTTTGTGCTTTGGAGAAGGGCAACCTTTGAAGCGATATGCTGCCCTTCACTAGAGGCCTTGCGATCAGTTAGGATCTAAAAAGACCTGGGAGGCTTGAGGCTATCAAGCCTTACCGGCTACCTCTATCTCAAGGACATCTGCAAAGGTCTCTGTGCTGCCAGAGACAGAAGCGGCTATGCTCACTTTATAAACCCCGGGGGCCACATTGGCATTCCAGATCCCTACAAATTTGTATCCAGAGGTGCGCAGCAGGCTTGTACTTGCTGCCTCGGAACCATCTGAGGCTTTTATGATGGCAGTGCAGTGCAGCGCGCTATCCTGGTCCGCGGTGCTGGACTGCGATGTCTTGCCCGAGGAGCTTAGCTGGATGGTCCCAGATTTGTTTCCAGAGGCACCAGATGCACCAGAGGTGCCTAGTGCGAATCCCTCGAATCCACAGGTAGCGCATCCTTTGATCGTGAGCTTTGCCTCACCACCTGAGGAGGAATTGCCCGCCGTAGCCATCTGTTTCTCCTGGAAAGACGCCGTTATGGTAGTTGTCGAGCCAGACCTCACGGGATTGGGCTTGGCCTGCACATCTACCAGCTCGAATTTGAATTTGGGCTGGTTTTCTAGCCAGTCCTTCCAGGTGTAGAGCCGGGCGTCGTAGCCGGATAAAGTCAGAGCAAACCATACCAGCGAGGCCTCTACGCCCACGTTGGTGTAGACCACCACGGGCCGATCCTTATCAAGGCCGAGGAAGACGCGCTTCAGATCCTCTTCAGGCCTGATGCGCTCGTTCTCCACCACACCTTCGTAGGGGATGTTGATCGCTCCGGGAATAGATCCGATGACGAAGTTACTAGCCGGTCTCGCATCCACAATTTGTGCGCCTCCGTTTTGGACGAAATCGTAGCTGGCCAGAAGATCCGGCTTGAGAGTCGGGGTGTAATTCGTCTGCGGGCGGATGGCAGGAGCATTGCTTACGTTGAGGCCGGCATCCTTCCAGTCTTCTATTCCTCCGTCTAGGACCCGGACCTTCTCATGGCCAAGATACTTCAGTAGCCAGTAGGTGAAGACCGCTGGAGAAGGCCCGCCACCGCAGGGCAGGCATTCGCCCGCTATGACCAACGAGTCGTTGGCAGAAATTCCTGCGTCACCCAGGAGCTTGGCAAGCTCTGGAATAGGCTTCAGGCTCCCGCCCGAGTCCATGAAATCTTCGTAGTTGAGGTTGACTGAGCCCTCGATGTATTCGGTCGCACTGGGGCTGATGTCCAGAACAATGTCCTCGACAGTGACCCCTGACGGAGACGCCAATGCCTCGGCAAAGCTTCCGCTGCGAACCGGAGTGCTATTTCCGGAAGTTGGATCACTTGCTGTTTCCACAGGCGCAGGGTCAATATTTTGAGCCTTTAGCGCAACCTCCTTCTCCTGGCTCTGCAACTGGTATTTTTGCTGTTGTTCCTGCTCGTATGCTGCCTTTTTTGCGAGCCAGCCATCCAGATCTGTCCAATCTGGACAGGTAGGGCAGAACTCGCCAGTTTCTGTGCCTGCCAGGGCTGGCAGCGTCAAAGCCAGGCAAAGGACGAGTATCGAGGCCAAACTGGATGTGATGGCTATAGCTTTGCCATTATTGATTTTTTTCATCAGGGATATTTTCAAATATGTCATAACCACGAATCCTAAATATCGCTGGATTTTTTCTCAGTGAGCTGATTTGCCATCCAATCCTGATAAGAATAGAGCTTGGCATCATAGCCCATGATCTCCAGAGCAAGCCACACTACAGAGCCCTTGAAACCAGTGTTTGTAAAGGCTACAACAGGTTGCTCTTTGTTCAATATGGAAAATCGCTTCTTCAATTCATTAACATTCCTTATCTTATCCCCGTCAAGTACGCTCTCATAAGGTATGCTGATGGCCCCTGGAATAGATCCCGAGCCATACTCCTGAACTGTCCTGGCATCAACAACTTGCGGTCGACCGCTCTTTACATAGCCATAGTCTCCGATAAACTGATCTGTGAATTGCGGTGTGTATTTAGCTGCCGGACGAACGGCCGCGCTTGATGAGACTGGCAGGCCTTTATCTTTCCAGTCCTGCACATATCCATTCAGGACTCTGACATTTTCATGTCCAAGCGATTTCATCATCCAGTAGACATAGGCCGAAGCCGACGGCCCTCCGCCACAGGGCAGGCATTCACCGTAGATGACCAGGGGATCGTCCTGAGTGATTCCCGCATTTCCAAGGATCTCAGCTATTTCCGGGACGGACTTGAGCGAGTCGCCTTGCATGAACTCTTGATATGGAATTGCCAGAGATCCGGATATGTGCTCTTTGGCACTTTCGCTTACATCCAATAGGATATCCGAGTTTGTGATCTCATCAATCTCAACCATGATCTCATGGAAGCTATTGGTGCTCTGCAGAGTGCTGATGTCCGATTTCGACTTTTCCTCATCATCTTCTATCACCTCTTTTGCCTGGCTATCTTGGATACTGGAAGGCATATTCCATCTCATCTCCCTTGACTTCTCCGGCCACTTGGCTGAGATTTGTTCCTGGCCTGCACTGACATTTCCAATCTCATCCAGCTTGGCCATTGGATCCCAGCTACCTTCGTCGCATCCACCTCCCAGGGAGGCACACTCGCCTCCAGCATAAGCGCTCTGAGACAGAGCTATGATGGCCAG
>JGI11944J13513_1000724_pt1 | contig 29958 bp, 29 predicted proteins | sample TerdegcoTASludge_FD_13513 | JGI IMG/M metagenome (IMG submission 13513) | reverse complement strand
AAACGGCCATCAGGAGTTTCATTTTTTGATAGCCACGATTCAACACCGCCTTCGACCCTTCCAATCACGGTTCCAGGGGTAGACGTGGCATCATAGGCAGCTCTTTCCAATATGTCAGAATCATCAGCAGTTACTATAACTCGGGTAAATATTCCGTCGAAAGCCTCACAAAAAGTATCTTCAACTTCCATATTATCCAAGTCCTCCTATTGCTTCGCCTCTAACTTTCTTTCTAAATTTTATACTTTTTTTAGTTAATTCATCCCGGTTTTCGTCAGTTATAATTGAAGTTAAAGGTTTATCTACTTTTTCCATTTTTTCCAGTAATTCCAGGTTTAATCTAAAATTTTCAAGGGCTCTTTCAGGATTTTCACTGTAAGCTTTAATAAATTCAATTAAATAATTTCTTCCAAATCTGTTAAATATATCGGCCATAACCGAGGTTATAACAGTATTGTTGGATATCACGGCAATTTCAGCTTCTCTTAATGCAAATTCATTACCATTAAATGAAACTGCAATTCCATGGTTCTCTCTGGCAAATTGCAGAGGTTGCACATCAGTAATGCTATCGCCTACATACATAACTTGGGAGGGATTTAACTGATTTTTTAGTAATATATCCTCAACGGCCTTCTTTTTCCCTTCTCCACCAACTGTTTTTACGCTAGGGATTATTTCACCTATTTCCATTTTAGGAATTTTCCTCCAGAATATTTCATCCAGATTTTCAGTTCCAGGATTGTTCATAATCCGTTGCCTAAAATTTTTAAGTGCTTTTTCTTCTTCTGAATTTAATGGAAAGCTGTCCAGATCCAGGTGGGTGGAATAGGTGTTTTCAAAGGGAAACTCAGTTAGATCACAAAGTGCCTCAATATACTGTTTGTAACTGGTGCTTACAATAAAAGAAGGCATGATTTTTGAAACGAATTTCAGTGTTTGCTTAGCATGGGGAATTAAAAGCACATTATTTTTAGAAAATTCTATGATCTTCTTATTTGACAAACCATAAGCTTTCAAGAAGGGTACAATCAGTTTTAAGGTATCCCCTGCATTATAACCTGGTTTTTTTATTTCATCTGCTAGTATATCATCATATCTACTTATTATGGAGAAAAATTTTTCACCGTCTTCAATAAATTTTCCAGCAAGTTCAAATGCATTATCATTTACGGATATGGGACCTTCACAATCGGTGATAAAAACTCTTTTATCCACTATTTTTCCACTCCATAAAATAATTAATATCTAACTTTTTTTTTTATGTTAAATGTTAATGGCTGAATTTTATTATAAATTAAGTTTAGATGAACATTTTAATTTTAACTGTGAGGATTTAAATTTCAGTAAAAATTAAAATAATTCTTGAGATTCCCTGAAACTTGTTTTTAATGTTTTAGGAAATATATTATCAATTAAATCCTCATTAATCTTCATTTAATTTTATTTTTATAGCATTAACTGGACATATTGATTCACATTCTCCACATACAATACATTTACTAGAATCGACTATTATTTTATCGTTTTCTAATGTTAGAGCATTTACTGGACATTTATTTACACATATACCGCATGATTGGCAGGTTTCAGCGTCATATGCCACGCTACCCATTCTTGGTTCATGGAGTTTTTTTCTTATAAATAATATGTTCCCATTACTGGTTTTGAAGTATTCTTCCTTGAGAGATATGGCATCAACTGGGCAGGTTTCCACGCATTTTCCGCAGTATACACATTCGTTACCAATGTGTACTGGAGATGGCATTTCCAGTTCAATACATTCTACTGGACATTCTCCTATACATTTACTACAGCCAATACATTCATCTTCCAGAACTGCTATTTCTCTTTTAGGGGAAGTTCTTTCAATAATTTCTCCAATATCATCAATTTCAAGTTCCCGATCAACAAAAGTTTTTAATTCATCCTTTATTCTATTGGTTACATCAATTTCAAATTCTTCTTCCGTACGGTTGAAACTGATATCTCTGGCAATTTTATTTAGAATATTATTAATTTTTTTTGCGTCATTGGCAAGTTTGTTGGCATCCTTTTCCAGGATTTCAGAGACAATTTCCATGGTTTTTAATTTACTGAAATTTTCGTATGCTCTTTTCCGTGACGAGTATTTTATGGCAGCAGACGGACACACATCCATACATTCCTCGCACCGGGCACAGTAAGAAGGATCAATGTAGGGTAATTTGCTTACCTTTCCTATATTTATTGCTCCGCGAGATGGACAAACTCTGGTGCAGGTCATACATCCAATACAATCTTTTTGATCCACTACTACAGCCTTTCCACCAACAACTGATCGAGGCAATATTTCACCATATTTAATGGCTTCAGTGGGACATACCCTGGCACAGTATCCACAACGGACACATTTGTCCTCGTCAATGACACTGTGGGCTTCTTCATGACCAGAGGATATTAGTTGGATAGCACCAGTCCGGCAGGCGTTTACACATGCTCCACATCGCCGGCACAGTTTAGGATTAATGTTAGGAACATTTTCTCTTATTGGTTCTGCTAAAGTTGTTTCCATTTTTATAGCATCATAAGGGCAGGCTTCACGACATAAAACACATCCAAAACATTTATCATCAATTTCAATGTCTTTGTTGGGTGGTATTTCGTGTACAGCATCTACTGGACATGATTTAAGACATGGTCTGTCTTTACATATTTCACATTTGCTGCGATCTATTTCATAGACCACTTCCACGTCCCTTAAAGGTTTATGTAACTTTTTGCTTTTAACAGTAATTTTATCAACCCCTGATGGGTAGTTGTGCAGGTTTTAAAGTGATTAAAATTTCTTCTGCGCCGGTTTCGGATGTGTCTAATAAGAATTTTGCCACATAATAACCAGCTACACCAAATGGACAGGTCTGGTAACAGGTACTGCATCTTATACATTTTTTAGTGTCCCGCTCCACAACGTCCTTTTCTCGATTATATTTAATGGCTCCAGTGGGACATTCATCAACACATAACCGGCAATGTTTACATTTATCATCATCCCAGGTTATGATTCTCATCTTCAATCTATCTGTTATCTTTTCGATTGTCTCCATGATCAGATCATCGTCTGGTATAATCTGTCGTGATTTTTCCAGTATTTCGTCTAGCGGCACTTCGATCTTGAACAATTTTTCAGGTGCCAACTTGGTTATTGTTTCTCTTTCAGATTCAATACGTTCTTCTAAGGTATTAACCGTTAAATTGATGATCTCTTTTTGTTCCTCAATATTGGTGATGGAAATGTCTTTTAAAGCTCCTTTAACAGGACATACTTTTTCACATTCTCCACAGGAAATGCACTTGGCCTGATCAATTTCCATTTTATTATCTACTTCACTAATACAATCAACTGGACATGTTTTTTGGCATTTTTTGCACCGGATACACAGGTAATCATCTATAATATAGCTTTTAGCCACTGGTAAAATTGTAAATTCTTCTCTTATAAGATGATTCTCTCCGCAGGTCAGGGCTTTAGGTTCAGTGGGACAGACTTCTGCACAGAAACCACATCTAATACATCCTCTTGTGTTAATTACGGGATATGCTGATCCTTCTTCTTCGGCAGTATCCTCAGATCTAACCAGTTTGATTGCTGCAGGCGCAGGACATGCTGCTGTACATGCACCGCATGATATACAATACTCTGGAAAGACTTGAGGAAAGTCCCTGAATCTATCAGGTGTTTCCACTATTTCAGGGTCGGTCGCTGCTCCTGCAAATTTTTCAGCCCAGGATTTTCTTGCAAATTCATATAAATACCATATTACTGAAGACATAATACACCATCTTACAATTTCATTTTATTATTAAGTTTAATTTAATTCCGTTTAGATTATCATGGTTTATTTTATTTAATATTGTGAATTCCGTCAAAACTTCTTTTTTTGCCTGATTTATCCAGGATAACCACTCTTTCTGCACATGCAATACATGGATCAACACTGGCATAGGTAGCAACAGCATCTGCAACAGTAGCCACATCTTTAAGCATATACTTAGCACAGGCATCAATATTCATTATGCTGGGTGTTCTTATAGAGACGTTTCTAATAAGATTTCCATTGGTTTCAATCATATAGGTCACTTCTCCTCGAGGAGCTTCATTTCTCCATTCACCATAACCCGCAGGAATATCGATTTTTTTTCTAATTTCACCAGGGGGAATATTATCAATAACTTCTTTAATTAGTTTTATAGATTCTGAAACTTCATCAAAACGATTCATAGTTCGGGCAAAGTTATCTCCTTCCTTTCTCCATACGGTGTGGAAATCAAGGTGGTCGTGATAAGTGGGATGATCAATTCTCCAATCATGACTGATTCCGGAAGCTCTTCCGATAGGACCTACTGCCCTAGCCTTAATGCAATCTTCACGGGACATTTTACCTACGTCATGGGATCTAAGTCCCACTAGTGGCCCCTGTTCAAACATTTCCACGTATTTATCATATCCAGATTCTAACTCAGTAATGATTTCTTTGATCTGGTTTAGGTGAACTTCCTTAGCATCCATCCTCACTCCACCAACTACATTCCAACCCATGTTTACCCGGTTACCAGTAAGCAATTCTATGGCATCCATTATAGGTTCTCTCAGGGCCAGCATGTACATGAAAAGGGTTTCATGTTCTAATGCTTTGAAATAGGTTGAATTAGCAATGAAGTGGCTTTGAATCCTGTCCAGTTCATTGGTCAGTACTCTAAGATATTGTGCTCTTAGGGGAGCCTGTTCTCCTGCAATCAATTCAAATGTTTCAGCAAATGTTTGGGTGTGTATATATGAACATATTCCACAAACTCTTTCTGATAAGTATATGGCTTTTTGCCAGGTTTTTCCCTTCATTATACGTTCAATACCTCGATGAACGTAGCCGTAATCAATTTCTGCACTTAAAACTTTTTCGCCTTGTGTTTTAAGTTTTAATCGTAATGGTTCTTTTAAACCAGGGTGTATTGGTCCGATTGGCAGTATCATTCTTTCTGCCTCCCTTTTGCTGCTATTGCGTCGGGTCCTACAGCTAAAATAGCAGCCAAGATCTCTGAAGGTCTAGGCGGGCACCCTGAAACCTCTGCATCCACTGGTATAAAGTCGGATACAGGGGCATAAACACTGGAACCTTCCTGGTTAAATACATCTCCAGTCAAAGGACAGTTTCCCAGTGCCACAACTATTTTAGGTTGAGGAGCTTTATTATAAATTCTTATCAATTTGTCTTTCCATTGTTCGGTTACCGCCCCGGTAATTAAGATTACATCTGCTTCACGGGGGTTGTTATGAACGTAAATTCCATACTGTTCCAGATCATAACGAGGCGATAGGAGGGCGACCACTTCTATATCGCAGCCGTTACATCCTCCAGTGTTTATAAGGCAAACATGAATTGAACTTTTCCTTACAACATCTTTAAGTGAATCTAACATTTCTTTACCTCATCAAGTATTCTAATAATTCTTTTCTACCATCTTCTATGGCTTTTTGGTAAGATTTACCATTTAAAATTTCTTTGGCAATATCATTTTTTATCTGGTCTGATTCCTCAGTTGATATTACTCCCATAATATCGGAAAGCCAGCATAATCTTAAATCGGCATGAATTTTTTCTTTAAGGCAGATGGATTGAGATTGTTCAAATCTAGCATGTAGTGCCTCTAAGCTGGACATATCCATCCTTTTAATGAGTATTTCCTCTAATTGCTCTGGTTCGATTTCGAATTCCTTAGCAAAGGGAATAACTACATCATCATGCCATTTATAACTTCTTATAATCCTCTCTTTTATTACTCTGAGTAATAATTCATCTTTATCAATTTTATCAGATTTCATAGGAGCACCGTCCTCATTATCCATATTAATACAGATATGATAAATCCAGTAAGGGTTTCATATCTTCCATATCCTGGTCTCATACCCAGTACCAGAGCCACTAAGAATAAACCTATAGTTATGGAGATGTATGACGGAATTAATGTTACAAGTGGGCTGTTTAAAAATAAAAACCAACCAATTATCGATAAAATTACGGCAATTACATCAAATTTCTCACTTACAAATGGTAACTTGTACTTTTTATAGCTGAATAGCAGGCCCACTATGGAACCTAATACAAATGATAGTATGTAAACTAAATAAATCGTTTGATCCATTAAATCACCGATTAAATATATTTTTTATTTTTAATAACATTCAATCACCTTTATAACAATTAACAGGGCTTATTCACCGTTTATTTAAATATTAAAATATATTTATGCTGGTTTGTAAAGTATTATGAATGAAAATATGATCATCGCCAGTATAATTATCATGGCCCATTTTTCCAGGTTTTCTGAGAGTTTAATTGAACCTTCTCGATATAGGGTTCCAATTAAGAGGGTTAATAAAAAACCGGCTATGGTCACTGGAATTACTATAAACCACTGCAGCAATCCTGCAAGTCCACTTACAAGTATTACACCTGCAGCTACCAGGGCCATCATAAATATTGTGTCTTTTTCTTCTTCCATTTCTAATTCTCCAGTTTAATATTCCTTTTTGATATTTTCATTCTACTCATTTTATTATATTAACATTAAAATTATTGAACCAACTATTCCAATAAAGGCAAAGGTAACCTGCATCATTATGGAATGATTAGGGTTTAAAATTGGGGTGGTAGCATTAATAAAGGCCACAACTGTACTTATCGCAACCATACCTATTAAATAACCTATTGGACCTAAACCACCAATAAATACTGTTAAAAATACCCAGAGGAGCATGTACCATGCAATAGATTCTGATATCATAAGGTACCCTCTTAATACTCCAAAGTGCTCTGTTTCGTATCCAGATATAATGTCTTTTCCTTTGGTGATAGCAAAAGGGGAGTAAGGTGCCTTTGATAGAATCAGCACAAAGAACATGGCCGCAGCCAGTGGAATAGCATATATTAAGGGGCCGTTAAGGGTTTGGTAGTTAACAATGTCACCTATAACCATTGTTCCAGTTTTAAGGTAAATTATAATTAGAACTGCAAATAACGGTACCTCGGCAGCTGCAGAGAAAACTGCTCTAACACAGCTTAACTTACCATAAGGAGATCCTGATGATGAACCAGCATTGTGTTCCACAATTTTGTGCAGAGCATATATGGCAAATATTAAGAGCAGTGATCCTTCAAGAACCGGGCCTACAATAACAGCGCTGACCCATATAGCACATAACATACTGGCAATAGCAACATAGAAAGGCATTGCAGCTGTTTTTGGGAATGTAGACTCTTTAATATAAAATTTGAGTGTGTGAAGTAAATGCTGAATTATGGGTGGGCCTGGTCTGGTCTGAATTCTTGCCATTATTTTTCTCTGGTATCCAAATAGTATACTTCCCACCAGAAATGCAATGATAACGTTTAACAGGATATTTGCCATTAGGTTCATTTGATCACCAATTTTATGGATTATATTGAATAGTTAATTAGCAATGAATTTATTTTTTTAGTATTAATAACCAATGAAGGGTTCATCTCTTCTTTCATCTTCCTCTTCTTCTTTGATCTTAGCCATACTTATCAATCCAAAAGATAAAATGGCCACTGGTATGAAAACTATGGATATTCCATAAACTATCCAGCTGGGAGGGTTAAATATTAAAGCATATGCTATGCTTACCAGAGATATAATAAACATCAAATAACTTGCAATATACAGTGTTTTCATGTATTCACCTTTCATTAATTATTTCTATAAACTTCTAATCACTAATAATTACTTTATAACTTTAATTTTTCATTAATTCAATTTATAAATACTATTTTTCTTATCTTTAACATTTCTTGTAATTATTGTTAATTTTATTAGTTAAAATGGCTTATTTATTATAAGCAATATTTCAATGGTCCTGACAATTACTAAAAGTGAACTTAAATGAATTATTAATATGAATGGAGATCCAGGGGTTCTAAACATCTCGGCCTTGGTAGCATAGAATGGTGCCACACCAGTTTCACCAGCCACACCCAATAATAGAAGTATGGAGGCAAAAGTTACCATTGCAGGTGTAACTGCCATTTGTGATAACTGGAATAAGCTTAAAGTACCTGTTGATGCTAAAACTATTGCTGCTCCTCCAAATAATGGCAGGGAAGCCATCATAGCTATCAGTCCATATTGAAATGCAGCATCCAGAACATCAATCTGTTTTACTGCAGATACAATACCTATATTTACGATTCCAATTAAAGCCACAAATAGGGTGAAGTTAAACAGATCACCGGTTATCATAGCTCCAGCAGTGGCCAGTCCACATACTATGGCCAAAAATCTCCTTATTTTGAATTCTTTAATATCAACTTTAACTTCACGGTCTTTAAGCGAACCAAAACCTGCTTCAATTTGTGTCTCAGTCCTGCTTATAGCAATAAGCACGGTGAAGACCAGTGCACCAGCGAACATAAAAAGGTTGAAAGGAGTAATATAAGGCACAATATCTCCCAGAGGTATGGTACCAAATAATTGTCCACTTATTGTAGCAATATCCATTTTTTTTGCACCTGTAACAATTTTTACATAAATTTTAGTTAATGTTAATCATTATATTTTTGTTAAATCGTCTATTCTTTTTTAAATTCTTCTCTACCCATTACTCCTATTAGTCCAGATTTTGAAGCTACTTTAATAAGTAATCCACATGATGATAGGAATAAACCTAGAAGCCATATATCAGGGGCTATAAAGAATATTAAAAATCCTGCAATCCATAAACACCAGGCAATACCAGAGGCTCCACTCATACCCTCCCATAGACCAGAAGGTATTCCTCTGTATTTCTTAGATAAAACATAGAAGAGTATTCCAACTCCTGCTACAGCCCCTCCAGTAAAACCAGTGAGAAATACACCATATGCAACTAAAGCTAGTGCTATAAAATTAGGGGCAGTGTTTAAAATCTCCATATCCATGGCCAGAGGAACAGGGAAAAGTTCCACTTTTTTACCGCTTTTTCTCATCTCCCGGCTCATCAAGATCTCAGATATGGCTAAAATTTCTGCCAGTTCGACGACTAAACCAGGAAGTATAAGGGCTTCGGCAAGGTCTGTGGCCACAGCAGCCACTACAATTAACATGGCAATACCCACAATATCGGTGAGTATTAATGCACTTAAATCATTTTTCTGGAATGAAATTCCAAGAAGTCCAATAAAACCCACCAGGATACCTACGACGATTGCTGGAGTATAAAGTGAAACTACAACTGGAGAAACTAAATCTGGCACCAGCATTTATTCATCCCTCCGCATGGTGAAGTGAATGGCCACCCATGATGCTATTACAAAGGCCATCATCAAAATGGTCGATTCAATTATGGTATCAAAACCTCGGGTATAATATAAAATTTCATCTATAAGGCCACCAGGAGATGAATAGATAGATGTACCATAATAAATTGTATTATTTTTAACCTCTATGGCAATAGGTGATAAGTAACCCGTAATTTTGCCTAAATTAACTGAATTTTCGGGGTACTGGGCCTTTACAATACCTCTTTCCTTAAGAGGTACTCCTCCACGATCATAAGGGGCCAGAGGATCCTTATCATTTATCTGCTGCTGAGGTTCGGGCCTAGGATATAGTTGGTGGTCATTTAAAGTAAGAGGCACCAAAAGTCCAGTCAGAAGTACTATACCCATGACTATTGCGAAAAGCCTCGGGATCCGTTTAGGATTTGCAAGAGCATTCCAAAGTCTTCCTATACTTTTCAAAGCTTTGCCCCCATTTCTTCTAATCTTACCACGGCTCGAAGCAGAATTAAGGTTATTATTAGCGTGGCTGCAATGAATGTTAAAAGTGCTATAGTATGGTTATATGTTAAAAATATTAGGGAAACACCCACTGCTGCAATTTCAGTATTTAAGATCCTAGCTAGAGGATCTTTAACGCCAGGTCCAAATACTGTAGCTAAACTACCTAGTATGACTAGTGCACAGCCAGTATAAAACCATATTTGAATTTCAAGCAAGATTCCCTTCCTCCTGGGATTTTTTTTTCTCTCTTACTTCATTAATTTTGATTATAGCTATTAAGAGAATAACTGTTGATATGGGGTCAAATATGGCTGCAGCCATTGCAACATCTAAATATTTAGCTGCAGCAATTATACCAATAAATCCTCCTTGAAGTAATGCAAACATAATAACTTTATCAATGGGTTTGGGAAGCAATATAATACCAATTGCTCCTATTAGCATTACGACTGCAGATATTGTGGTTAAATTTACCAACTCTAGTAGGGGATACATTATAATTCACCGAACTTTTCACATTTATTTTATTATAAAGTTACTAATAAACTGTTTTTATGGTTGAGGAATAATTATTAAATCCTTAACAATCATTATCATCTTAATAATTATTTATTTAATTTTTATTGTATTATAATCATTTATTCGATTGTAATCTCATTTTTTACTCTTCCTATAGTGTAGGCGATAGCATTTGAACCTATGGTAGATGCTACAAAATAGGTTATGGCAATAACAGCCCCAAATGGTGTTTGAATATAAAGTGCTATTAGGGCAGAAATCCCAAAGCTCAGGGCATTAAGATAAAGCATTCTTTCCGCCCTGTTTTGGGCAATTAGGGTTCTAATAGCCACAAATAAAACTATGATACCAACGATCTCAATCAACATTATAATCTACCTATCTTTTACATGTTCACCATTATTAGTGACATTATTTTTAACTGATCTTAGTGTACCTTCCCATTTTCTTTGCAATTTTTCCAAGCAGAATTGATGCTTTGGTATGTGAAATTCCCTGAATGGTGAGAATTGCGATTACCATTCCAACCACATAATACTCTGGATTCAATCCAATGAATGATGTTAATGCAATTATTATGGTTATAGAAATGGCTCCAGTTGTTCCTGCATACCCAGGATCAGCACAAAGCCGGTTACCAAAGTATACTAATAATGCGGCAATAAACCCTCCTTCAGGGATACCTATAGCATAACATCCTACAGCACCAAGAAGTGTTCCCGCCGAGGCATCAGGAGAACATACGATGTTTCCCTGGAAAAAACCTCCAGAAAGATCTCCGCCTCGCTTTTTAACAGACCTTCCAATAACTTCAGCCCCTTTAACTCCTGGAGATTCAGGCAGGCCTAGCCAGGTATCAATGATAACGAAATTTATCCATGATATGACTGCGGCCAGTGCAATTCCAATTAATTCGTTCATGAAATTCCTCCATCAGGTTTGGGAAATATTCTGCCGAATAAAAATTTGGTAAATACTGCAGAAAAAATTCCAATTATCACAGCCACTACCATACCACTGTAAAGATCAAAAATAACCAGTTTAAATATTATGGCTGAAAAACCTAAAGCAATTATTGCAGTAGGAAATATAGCGCTTAGAGCCCATGAATCCCTCATAGGCTTTTCTGGTAACAGCGGAAGTTTAACTATTAATCCTACCACTATTGCAAAGATTATCGCAAGCACATAATTAAGTATAATATACATTTCATTAGCATGAATAATCATGATAAAAGGATAATACTCCACAATATATAAATGTTTTTACTTGCCCTTAAACTCATAAAATTTTCATTATATATTATAATAACAAGTAAAGACGAAAAATAATAGATTTAATGGAAAATTTTATTTCAAATTAAATCAGATAGATTTTATTACCTCATATTATTTAGCTACATAACTAGGATAAGATTATAGATTAATAATAGAATTTATATATAAATACTAAATAAATTTCAAATTTAAACATAAAATCCAAATGCATACCATCTTTTTAGATATAAAAACGAATATCAGTATTATAAAATTAACATTAGGATAAGTTGAAGGAAGATTAAATGAAAATCAAAAATCAATACATTGATTTAATATTGATCATAGCTTTCACAGCTTTAAGCATGATAATATTGAATATTGATCTTTTAAATCAGAATGAATGGTTAAAAGTAGCTTTAAGTATTCCGATCATATTCTTCTTCACGGGTTATGGAATAATAAGTGTTTTATTCCCACAAAGAAAAGATTTGAATCTAGTGATACGTCTGATTTTAAGTTTAGTAATAAGCGTAGCTATAATACCATTTTATGGCTTTTTTATTACGTATGATCCCTTCAAAATATTTACAAACTACTTTATTATATTTCCTGGATTCTTAACTATAATATTACTTATTGCCACATATATACGGAGATACAGAAAAATTGAATATATTAAAAAAGGAGGTTCAAAAGAAACAGAGCATCTACATGTCTACAGACTGAAACACGGATTTAAAGATCTATTCATAACTGGATTTTTAACCATAGTTTCCCTGTTAATAATATACACACCTTTTGAACTGATAGAATTAATTCCTTTCCTGCTTTTAACCTTTATATTACCTGGGTACTCATTAACGGCCCTATTATTTTGGGATATGAGGGACCTTAGTTTTATTAAAAAACTTATTTTAAGTCTAGGTTTAAGTATTGTTTTGGTTTTAATTATGGGAGTTTTTTCAGAATTCATTTATAACATACCCTCTAAAACCACATTCTTAATCATAGCACTGCTGACAATTGTTTTTTTAATTCTGGCTGGTTTAAGGCGAAGAAAAAAATTAAAAGAGGATACTAAATTTATAAGAGAAGTTGAAAAGCCTAGAGAGCATGAAAAAATATTTGTTAGAAAGGTTAGAAAAGATTCTAAAAGAGGAAAAATTCCAGGAAAAGATATAAAAATTTCCAAATCCAACAGGGACCTTAATATACTGGTTTTATTCTTGTTATTAGCAGTTATATTTATCACCATAAGTCCGTTAAGCCAAACAGTTTTTAGAAGTATCTTTGTTATTCCCTTAATATTATTTTTACCTGGATACGCCCTTTTAACTATAATATTCCCAAAAACCATGGTTTCGTCTAAAAATAGATTAAAGATTGTCCAGGTGTTACTTGCTGGGATTTTGTTGAGTTTACTTATTACCTTGGGTATTGGGGTTTTGGTTTTTATTGCACCTTGTCCTATATCATCACAGCTCTGCATCGGGCTTTTGATTATTGTCACGGCCACTTTGATTGGAATTGCTTATCTTCGAAGACGAAGATTATCCCGGATGAAAATTATAAAATCGGAAATTAGCCAAAAAAGGGGAAAAGAAGAAGTAATTGATGAAACAGTTAAATTGAGACATTTAGCTCAAAAAGAATCTGTAACACCAGACTCTGTTCAACCAGAGGCCTGGCCAAAAGGAAAAAAGGAATCCAAACCAAAACTTTATTCCGGAAGGTTTAAATTCTTAGCCAACGACCTCATTATAATTCTTTTATTCACATTTCTTACCACGATCTTTGTAACTGTACCTGTATTAAATGGAACAGTTATTAAAACAGTATTAGAGTTAATATTCATACTTTTCATACCAGGATATTCATTAATAGCAGCATTATTCCCCAGAAAACAAGATTTAGATGGTATTGAACGTGTCGCACTCAGTTTTGGTTTTAGTATAGTTTTAACTCTTTTGATTGCATTCATTCTGAATTACACCTCCTTTGAAATACGTTTGGATCCTATTTTAATTGTTCTATCTTTGTTGAGTTTTATTTTGATAGTGGTAGCCTTTTTGCGAAGACGCAGAATTCCAGATCAGGAAAAATTCAAATTAAATCTAGGGGTACACTTTCACAACCTTAAAAGTTCATTCGACCAAGAGAAAAAACTGGATAAAATATTATCAATCATACTAATAATTTCCATAATCCTAGCTATCTCAGCTACAATATATATTATAGTAACACCTAAAGAAGGAGAGAAATTCACTGAATTTTATATATTGGGGGCTGGTGGAAAAGCCAGTGACTATCCAACCAATCTAACTATTGGACAATCTGGTACAATTATAGTTGGAATTGTGAATCATGAATATTCCAATGTTACATATAATTTACTGGTTAAATTTAATGGAACCACGGTTACCAGTAAGAATATCACCCTGACCAATGGTCAAAAATGGGAGCAGCCATTAACCTTCAATGCCAGCACCCTAGGTAAAAATCAGAAACTGGAACTATTACTCTATAAGTTGCCAGATCAAGATAAGGCCTATAGATCCCTCCATCTATGGGTGGATGTTGTTTGAGATTAATCAAAATGTATTGATAATAGATTTTATATCAAAATATATTAACAGTGAGTTTTATTATTAAATAGTATAATGAGCTTTGTTAAATTGCAGGGAATTAATATGAAAAATAAGAAGTTTGCAGTAACCGGTGGTTTGGGTTTTATTGGATCCCATCTGGTTGAGAGATTATGTAAAAATAATGAAGTTGTTATAATAGACAATGAATCATCAGGAAAACTAGAGAATATTAAACATCTGGATCTTACCAACATAGATGTTATATTTGGCGATATAACCTCTATTGACCTTGAAGAAATAATTGATGGATGTGATTACGTCCTGCACCACGCAGCAATGGCCAGTGTTCCACTAAGTATAGATAATCCGTTACTATGTAATGAAGTTAATGTTACTGGTACGTTGAAGGTTTTAAATGCAGCCAAGGAGGTTGACATTAAAAAAGTGGTTTTTGCCTCTTCCAGTGCAGTTTATGGTGACACGTCCCAACTCCCTGTAACAGAAGAGGTTCCTATTAATCCCATGTCGCCTTACGCAGTGAGCAAGGTAGCCGGGGAACTTTACTGCAGTGTTTTCCACCAGATATACGGATTATCAACAACCTCTTTGAGATATTTCAATGTTTTTGGACCTCGACAGGATCCTGATTCACATTATGCAGCAGTTATACCTAAATTTGTAGAATCTATGTTGAATAATAAAGTTCCCACCATATATGGGGATGGGGAGCAGACCCGTGATTTTATTTACATAGATCATGTGGTAGATGCAAATATAAAGGCCTGTAAATCCCGAATTTCAGGTAATTTTAATATTGCAGGTGGTAAATCCATATCAATTAACCAGTTATTTGAAACTATAAAAGATATTATGGGATTGGATATAGAACCTAACTACGCTGATCCGCAATCAGGGGAAATTAAACATTCCTGGGCTGATATATCCAATGCTAATGTATTCGGTTTTAATCCTGATGTAAATCTTATAAAAGAGTTGGAAGAAACTATAATGGATTATAAAAAATTAAAATAAATCCATTAAATAAAATCGAATTAATTTATTTAATAAGATTAAAATATTTTATTTATGTCATAACTTAATTTAAATAGGGAATATTTATAAAAAATCTGTTTAACATATTCAATTTTTTTAAGGAGGATTATCTATGAGTTGGGTTGCTGATTTAAGAGATAAAGTTAATGATGAATCTGCAGTTGTGGGTATTGTGGGTTTAGGTTATGTTGGTTTGCCTTTAGCTGTTTCTTTTTCAAAAAAATTCAAAGTAATAGGATATAATAATAAACCGGAAAAGGTAGAGATTCTCCAGCAGGGAAAATCATACATCGAGGATGTGAAAGATGAAGATCTGAATTTAAACTCATTCCACCCCACCAGTGATTACCAAAAGTTGGAAAAATGTGATTTTATAATTATAGCGGTTCCCACTCCATTGCGTGAAGATAAGAGTCCGGATTTATCTTATATTGAGAATGCTGGTGAAACCTTGGGTAAAATTCTCCACAAAGGCCAGTTTGTGATATTAAAAAGCACAACCTACCCGGGCACAACCGAAGATTTCCTGGCACCCATCCTGGAAGAGACCAGTAACCTGAAAGTAGGTGAAGATTTTGGATTAGCCTACTCTCCAGAAAGGGTTGATCCCGGAAACAAAAAATACAAAATTGAAAACACAGCTAATGTGGTGGGTGGATTAACTCCAGAATTTACCAGCATATGTAAAATGCTTTTTGAAGATGTGACTGGCAACGTAATTGAAGTAAAGGATTGTAAGACGGCAGAAGCTGTGAAAATGATAGAAAATATCTTCAGAAACGTTAACATTGCACTGGTAAATGAATTATCACTCATATTTGAAAAAATGGATATTGATCTATGGGAGTCAATCGAAGCAGCCAAAACCAAACCCTATGGATTTATGCCCTTCTATCCCGGACCAGGGGTGGGAGGTCACTGCATACCACTGGATCCATACTACCTCTCTTATAGAGCCAAACACTTCGGCATAATACCCCGTTTTATTGAAACTGCCGGGGAAATAAACGACTTCATGCCCATACACACTGTGAACTTGGCCAAAAAAGGGCTTAAAAAGATAGACAAAAAGCTGCGAGGTTCCAAAATCCTGGTACTGGGCATGGCCTACAAATCCAATATCAGCGACACCCGAGAATCACCTGCAGTAAACATTATTGAAGAACTAAAAGAAGCCGGATCACAAGTAAAAGTATACGACCCGCACACAAGTTGTATAAAAACCCGATACGGACCATTCCACTCAGAAAAAGATCTGAAAACCTCCCTAAAATGGGCTGACTGTGCCATTATCGTAACTGATCATGATGCATTCATAAAAAACCCCACCATGATAAACATGGTTAAAAAAGATGAAATAATTATTGTAGACACACGAAACGCTCTAAAACTCAAAACTGATGAATCTGATTATTATATTAAGTTATAACTCGAATTTAGATGATTTAAGCATAATTTGTATATTATAGATTTAAAAGATGATTTTATGAAGATAATAACTGTATTAGGTGCAAGACCTCAGTTTATTAAGGCTGCTCTGGTATCAAATGAGTTGAGAAAGAATAATGAAGAAATTATTATTCACACTGGTCAGCATTACAACATTGAACTTTCTGAAATATTTTTCAAGGAAATGGGAATACCCCAACCAGATTATAATCTGGAGGTTGGATCTGGTTCACATGCGTCCCAAACTGCGAAGATGATGATTAAACTGGAGGAAAAATTCCAGGAAGAATCACCTGACATGGTACTTTTGTATGGAGATACCAACTCCACCCTGGCCGCAGCAGTTACTGCTTCCAAATTGAACCTTTCTATAGCCCACGTGGAAGCTGGTCCCCGTATGTATGATAAATCGGTTCCAGAAGAGGTGAACCGTATTATAACTGACCACATATCCACCCTACTTTTTGCCCCCACACCTTATGCAGCAGAAAATCTTTATAAAGAAGGATTAAAGAAGGCAGTACACTTGACGGGAGATGTAATGTTAGATCTCTTCCAATTCTTCTCAAAAAAGGCAGATGAATCTTCAAATATATTGGAAGAACTGGGACTGGATAGGGGTGAGTATATATTAACCACTATTCACCGGGCTAGGAATACAGATTCAATTGAAAACTTGAAAGCCATAACCCATGCATTTGATGACCTTTCAGCTAATTATAAAATTGTTTTTCCAGTTCATCCCCGCACAGTAAAATATCTGAATGAATATGGTTTATATGATGTTCTACAGAAAAATCCTAATATTCAATTAATAAAACCAGTAGGATATTTGGACATGAATATACTAACTCGAAATGCCTGTAGGATTGTCACTGACTCTGGTGGTTTGCAAAAAGAAGCATTTTTTGCCAGAGTACCCTGTATCACAATAGATTCTTCTACTGGATGGCCTGAAACTGTACTGGAAGGATGGAACACAATTTTCACTGAAAGTAAAAATAACTTTTTGGATAAAGATGAAATAATAAATGTAGTGGATGTTTTTAATCCAAAAGGACAGTACGAAAATGTTTTTGGTAATGGGCAGGCATCAAAGAAAATATGCAAGATACTAGAAAGTTATGGAGAAAATTAATTTAAATCTGTATTTTTCTAAGTAAATTATTATAATTTTTAAAATAAGTGGATGAGAATATAAAATGACCTTTTTAAAGCATACCTTTTCATTGTTTTTCACCCAGATATTGGCCACTGTGCTAATAACTATAATTTCTATTGTAAATGCCCGTTATTTAGGCCCCAGCGGCTTGGGTATTATGAGTTTGGTAGTTGTAGTGTTAACCTTACTTTCCATGTTCGGAAATCTGGGTATCGGACTTTCCAATATCTTTTTTGGAGGAAAAAAGAAGTATTCCTGGGAAGAATTAACCAATAATTCCATAGTATCTTCCATAATATTAGGATCCCTTTTAATTGTTGTGGGAATAATCTACTTTTTATATTTCTCTGAAAATCTTATTCCACAAACCGGCGCTGAGTTACTGGTGATTATAAGTTTTATAGTGCCATTCATGCTTTTAATAAATTATCTGCAGTATATTTTATTGGGCCAGTACCGTATAAAGGAGTATAACTTAACCACCATACTACAGAATTTGATGTATCTTATTTTTATATTCGTTAACTTCCTTATTTTGAATGGGGGAGTTCAGGGAGTTATAATATCTTATGTTCTGGCAGTTTTATTGACATCCTTGTTATTGATATTTCGGGTGAAAACCATTAAAAGATTATCATTTAAACTTGAAATATTCCAAGAAAGCATAAAATTTGGTGTTAAAGGTTATATTGGCACAGTTATACAATTTTTCAACTACCGAATTGACATGCTCATATTAAACATGCTTTTGGGTGCAGCCAGTGTTGGTTACTACACCATAGCCGTTAGTTTGGTGGAGGCACTGTGGTACTTTCCCAACGCTGTTGGAACTTTACTTCTTTCGAGAACTCCTAAATTAAAAACAGAAGATGTTAACAAATCCACACCACTAATTTCTCGTAACGCTTTTTTTATAACCCTTGTATTAGGAGTAATCCTATTTGTATTTGGGAAATTCATTATTGTACTGCTTTTTGGTAATGAATATTTACCATCAGTGGAACCTTTATGGTATTTAATACCAGGAATAGTGGCCTTAAGCATTTGTAAAGTGTTGGGAAATGAACTGGCCGGCCGCGGCAAGCCCATCATCAATACCTACATCTCCATAACATCACTGGTTGTAAATATACCCCTTAATTTCTTGCTAATTCCAGTATTAGGCATTTCTGGTTCTGCACTGGCATCCACTGTTTCATACACAGTAAGTGCAATTCTAACTCTAGTGTATTTCAGCAGAGTTTCTGAAAACCGAATATCAGATTTAATTATACTTAAAAAATCCGATTTAGAACTTTACAGAGGAATAGTGGCAGGATTTATTGGTAAGAGAAAGGAATAGATTATATCTTTTTAATATTATATTATCTGTAAAAAAATTAATTTTAAATAGGCAGATATTCGATTATTTAGTTAAAAAAGGAAAAAAATATAGGAATTTATTTTTTAGTTGTTGCTATTCCACCTAAGACCATTAAAACTGCGAGTATCAATGCTGCTAGTGGTATTCCTGTGGTTTGCATGCCCACTGTTTTTCCGTGTACTGGTTTTGGTTTGGGTGCTACTGCTGCGTTTTAATGTTAGTGTTCCGGTGTCTTGTTGATTGTAGGGTCGTATGTATTGGTTGATAGTTGTGGATTGAGATTGCCCCCATACTCGGCGGTATTATTAAATAGGTTACAGTTTGTAATATCAGAATTGCCACTGTTATAAACGGATCCACTGTCACTTCCAGCTGTGTTAAAACTTAAAGTGCTGTTAGATAAATAAAATGTACCATAATTAGTAATTCCACCACCATTAGTACGGACAGTATTATATTGGATAGTGCTACTGTTAATGTACATTATTCCACTATTAAATATTGCCCCACTGTCGTTTTCTGCTTGATTGTTCATGAATTCACAGGCATTTATGCCGATGACAGATGAATCACCAAACTCGTCATAAAAGCTTTAAAGACTGATCACTTCAGAGAATATAAGAAAATAACGGATGAATTAGGTGTTAAACATCAATTATGCATATTTTACCTGTTTAAAATGATTGGAAACAGTTTATATAAATTTTAAAGTCTAAAAAAGTTAAAACCCAAGAAAAAATAAGTTTATGCTTCTATTTCACCGAAATAAAAAACATATTCCCCACATACAACGAAGAAACAACAACCAAAATATTAGAAGCACTATTTGAAAAATTTAATAACATTATCCGAGTTTTACAATGATACCTCACCAAAAAAATAATCCCAGAGTTCCAAAGACTCACACAATTCATGAGAGACCTAAATATACAGCAAACATCAAATTCAGTAGAAAAATATTACAGACAAACAGACTCCAACCAAATAAAGAAAATATATAAAACAAAAAAAAGGAATACTCAACTATCTAAACCTAAAAATGGAAAAATGGACACAAAAACATTGAAAAAAAATTAACACTCAATAACTTTACAACCACGTAAAATTAATAAAGATAAATATTATAATTAACATAAATACTCCAGAAATTTTATTAGTTAGTATGGAGTTTGCCTTGATAAAAGAGGAGGAGGTCTAAAAAATGATAAAAAAGTCAATAGCATTTTATTGTTTGATATTTGTGGTAATAGCTGTGATTTTTGTAAGTGGATGCACTGTTTCCAACAATGAAACTGATTCTAATGATACATCTAATGATTCAGATAACAGTTCAGCCCAGGAAGTGACATTTAAGGACATAATTGATAATCCAGATAGTTACATGGACAAAAATATTAAGTTCACAGGAAGAGTTTTAACAGATGAGAAAGATGTGGATTATACTATTTATCTGGGGGATCCCAACTCCAATAGTACAGGCAAGGGTATAATATTAGTAGATATACCAGATGAGTTCGAAAGCCTCCATGATACTCTAAAAAGGGATGATACAATAACAGTCTACGGAAAACTTACTGATGTCTCACCAATTAGTGTGGATATAAGCGGAAATGATAATGGGAAAAATTTCAATTTCAGTTATTCTGGACTAGGTTACAACATTGAAGCCACAAACATAGAAGTTAATTAATTAACTTCTATTTTTTGGAATAAGGAGGGGAATGATAAGATTATAAAAAAAGTGGAAAGAAATCTACAGTTTGATATTTGTGGTAATAGCTGTGATTTTAGTAAGTGATTGTAGAGTTTCCACCGATGAGGATGAATATAAAGCTTCCGCCCAGGAGGTAACTCTTCAAGAGTTATCCTTAGACTTGGATAATTATAGAAACAAGGATTTGAAATTCCAAGGACAGGTCTTAACTGATGTGGGAAGTTTAGATGATACCATATATCTGGGGTATCCCTACTCCAATGACACAGCCCAGGGTATAGTATTAGCCGACATACCCATGAGCTTCGAAAATGAACAGGATACCCTTAAACGGGGAGATATTATAACAGTATACGGAAAAATAAGCGGAATCTCAACTTTTAGTGTTAATTTCGCCAGCACAGAACCAGGACGCAGTTTCAGCTATTCTGGATCAGGTTACAACTTTGCAACCATGTACATTGAAAGATGATAAATCAATGATTAATAACTTCCAGAGAATTATAACCTTCAATAATATCTGATTTAATGTATTATCAGAGCTGATAGAATTTTTATCAAATTTATGAAAGTAGACATCTAAAACTTGCAGTAACTGCGGATATGTTACAGAAAGTTTAGATTTTGAATATTCGCCAGTGGACATATAGCCAATGTAATGCAAAACATGACCGGGATGTAAATGTTGCATTTAATATTTTAACCGTAGGAACTACGGGGACTTGCCTTTGGTAAAATCAACAATAAGTTGATGGATTAGGAATCCATGACCTCTAAAAGGTCATGGTAGTTCAATGGGAAAAACATATTCATAATTATTAGAACTTTAAAATTATTATTTTATAATTAATTAAAAAATAGAAAGTTTTGAGGCTATAAGCCTCAAAGAAAAACTTTGTCTAATTTTTTGTTTTAAGGAAACCTGCTAACACCATTAAAATGGCCAGTGCTAGTAAACCAATAGGCAGACCTGTTTTTTGCATAGGCACGGTTTTTCCATGAACTGGAACATTTCCTGATTGGGCATTTATTACCAGTGTTCCTATATTCTCATCGAGATTAGGATCATAGGTAGAAGTGCTTAGGCTAGGATGTATAACGTATTTGCCTGCTTTGGTAACTTTCACTACCATGTATAGGTAGGGGTCTCTTACAGGCACATCACCCAAGTTCCAGGTTATGGTTCGAGTTACTGCATCATATGTATAAGTACCTTGATCAACATTACAAGTTACAAATTCCATGCCCTCTGGTATTTTGAAGGTCATCACCACATCTTCTGCTGTGTCAGGGCCCCGGTTTCCAACCTTGAAGGTTAGGGTAACGTTTTCACCTACATTAGGATTCTTTTTATTGGATGTGATGGTCACGTATAGATCAGATTGTTTTTGATCGGTTACTGTCAGTGTTCCAGTGTTTTGTGAGCTCAGATATTGGTTGTCCCCATTGAAGGTAGCTATTATATTGTAGGTTCCTGCATCCTGAATGATGTTGTAGGATAATGTAGCCTTACCATTGCTGTTAGTAGGGGCTGTTCCCACATTAGTTCCATTAATTTGGAAGTTAATATTTTCTCCGTTAATTGGATCGCCGTGAGCGTTAGTGAGAGTCGCCACTAGATTCACATTTCCACCTTTATCACCGGTAACATCATCAACCACCATGTTAGTGGCCATTTTGTTAACAGTTAATGTGGCAGTGTTTTCAGATGATTCGTATTCCTCGTCACCATCAAATATTGCCCTGATTTCATGGTTTCCTGGGTTTTCATTGATGTTGTGACTTAGAGTGGCTATTCCAGCACCATTTGTCGGGGCAGTTCCTACATCTGCACCGTTAATTTGGAACCGGACATTTTTTCCAATTATTGGATCGCCATTATCATCAGTTAAGGTGGCAGTTAAATCCACACTATCTCCAACGGTACCGGTAACATCATCTGCTATGATATTGCTGTTGAACTTGTTTACAGTAAGATCAGCATAGTTTTCAGTACCATAATACTCGTCATCACCATCAAATATTGCAGTTATGGTGTAAGTTCCCGGATTCTGGAGGATATTATAAGAGACTGTGGCTATTCCATCATCATTGGTGTTGTTAGAACCTACTTCAACTCCCTCAACTTCAAAGCGGACATTTTTATCCTTTATAGGATTGCCTTTTTCATCAGTTAGAGTAGCAGTAAGATCTACATTTTCACCTTTATTACCATTAACATCATCAACCGCCAAATTGGTGGCCATTTTGTTAACAGTTAAGGTGGAAGTGTTTTCACATCCCAAGTAGTAGTCGTCTCCAGCAAACACAGCCCTGATATCATAGTTACCAGGATCTTGAGTAATGGTATAGGATAAAGTTGCTATTCCATCATCATTCGTTGTTACCGTGTCCACATATGAACCATCAACATAGAAGTCCACATCTTTATCTTTCAGAGGATTACCATCAGTAGTAAGGGTGGCTGTTAAATCTACAGTATCACCTTTAACTCCTTCTGCAGGATCCACATTAATGTCAGTGGTGTATTTCTCAGCAAAAGCACTGAAAGTACTGAAAGAGTTTATACCATTGGCGTATACATACTTGTCTGCAGTGTTAACTCCGTTAGGGTCTGGTACCAGAGACCAGGTGCTGCCGTTGTATTTCCACATCTTCAATGAGTCTTCATCGATGTTAGTAACATCACCAGCAGTGTAGTGAACCTTCATATCAATCCATGAAGTTCCAGAAACTGCCATAAGGTCAACATATTTACCAATATTCTGGTATCCATCTGGATTAGCTGGAGCAGATTCCACACCCTTAATGGAAATTCCATCATCATATGTGAATGATATGATGGTAGGATGATTAACACCTAGGCTAAGATTATTAACCACATTACCATGGCAATCAGCAGTTGAGGAGAAGTCAGTACCTGTATTGTTTCTTGAAATGTTGTCTTCAATAGTTGCGTTGTTTATTCCTTGTAGGTATAGTCCGTTGCCGTTGTTTTCTATTCGGTTTTGTGTTAGTGTGAGTGTGGGGTTGTCGTATCCATATATGTATAGTCCCCAGCCGGTATTGTTGCTGAAACTGGATGGGTTGTTGTGGATGTTTATGTTCCCGCCACGGGCGGACATGTATATTCCATGATTGTTTCCTCCAGTGACAGTGGTTTGTGTAATTTCTATGTTTTCACTTTGGGTTGTGGCCATATTGATATATATTCCAGTGCTTCCAGCTCCAGATACATTTACATTTTGTATTAGCAGATTTTTGGTCCATCCTCCCCAATCTGTGGAATCATTAATGTAGATTCCGTATACATTGGGGTTGATAATATTCGTGTTCTCAATAGTGAGTCCATTAATTTGTGAACCATAATATTTTTCAATACCTGTAGTAGTACCAGTTATAGAGGTAGGATTTGTCGTTGTACCGGTAATTACCAGATTATTCACATTTCCCCTAACGTAAATACCATTAGTGGTTGGTGAGTCTATGGTTACACTTTCAATTTGGATGTTGTTACAGTTTCCAGTTATGTCCACTCCACACACACAATTCTCTATAACCAGATGACTTATGGTAACATCACTGGCTCCGTCAATTTTAACGCCTGTTGAACCAGAAGACCCGGTTAATGTAAAACCAGTGACACGTGATAGTGAACCCTGGGAGTTTATATTAATGACCGGGCTGTTTGGATTAGAACCACTAACCGTAACTGCACCATTAGATTGGATGCTCAAATTATTTTTGTTGACCAGCACATTCTCCTGGTAGGAATCCGTACCATTGGGGTCTACGGTAATGGTATCCCCTGGTTGTGTGTTAGTATCATCTATTGCTTCTTGTATGGAGTTATAATCATAAGTGGCACCAGGTCCTACAGTCCAGTCGGCTGCAGAAGCACTGTCCATACTGAAGCAGAAAAGTATTAGTAAGCTTAATAAGAGTAATGAAATTGTTATAATTTTTTTGTTCTTTTGTAAATTACTTGTCGTCAATTCTTTTTCACCTCCTTTTAAATTCTTAAATAAAATTAAACTGAATCTTTTGGGTTTATAGGGGGTGATTGACTTTATTAAAAAAATAATTGCAATCGATGCTCAGCTTTTAAGCTTTCACTGGCTTTTATTGTCTTGGATTTAAAATCCTTAAACTGATATTCTATAATCTAATTCTCATTTTAGTATTATATTAAATTTTTGATCATTTTGTGAATATAGTCACATAAAAATAAAATAAATAAAATTTAGGAATCATTAATGTAAATTACCTTATTTGAACTAGTATTCATTTAAAATCATTAATCACAACTTTCATTTATTAATATGGGCTAGTTAAATTAGCTTTATATAAAATCTTTATTGTAGAAATATTTCTGGATAAAAAAGTATATGTTTTCTCAAGCTTTTTCACCGCCCATTAAAATGATATAATTAAATTAAAGATTGTTGTTTTATTTAAAATTAATCTATTTCCACTAAAAATATATTTTAATTACATGATTGCCCATAAACCTGTTTTAAATCTATGATTTTATTTATCCGCTATTAAATTTTAAATAAAACTTTCTCTTTTAACTAGTAAATTAATCTGTTTCGTTACGAGAGTCACATTTATTAGTAAGTGACGTTTTAATGAAACTATAAAAATGGGTAAAAAATGGGAATATCATTCTCTTTTTAATTGGCACTGACTTTATTTAGAAGTTCTGCAAATCTTTTAGCCATATTTTTATGGGAATAATTGTAGATTTTATCAGTACCTAAATACGATACATGTCCCTTCCTTTGGTATTGACTATAATATTCTTCCAGTACCTTTTTAATTTCTAAGACAGATTTTACAGATTTTCCTGTATTGGTCCCATTTAGAATGTCAGGAACACACCCCTCAGTTATGCCCTGGGATATAATAGGCCTTTTAGCAGATAAATACTCAAAGATCTTACCAGTACACACCCCTATCTCACGGGGATTATCCCACATTAAAAGTAGCAATAATTGTGATTCTCTCTGTTTTAAGATTACTTCATCCCGGGGTATCATGCCATGTATATTTACAACACTTTCCAGTCCATATTTTGCAATCTCCTCTGTCAGCCAGCTTTCACTAGCTCCATAAAAATTTATTTCAAAAGCGTCAATGTCTACCCAATCTTCTCTACTTAACTCATTTAAAGCTTTAAAAAGAGGTTCAGGATCTCTTTTCCCCTTGTACAATTGGCCAGTATAAGTAATGGTAAATTTATTAGTTAAAGGTGCACCTGGATTTACTTTATCTGGATCAAACCCATTGGGAATTGAATAGACTTCCTCATTATGGTGTAAATCTTTTAAGTCACCAACCAGTGGTTCAGATACCGTGGTCATAATATCTGCATTGGCCATGGTCTTTAACTCTAACTGTTTTTCAAAAAATTTCCTCAATGAAGTGTACTTGTAATAATGGTTTTGGGTCCAGAGATCTCGAAAATCAGCTATCCATGGAACATCATATTTTTTTTTTATTTCACTGGCAATTATGTGGGTGGTGAGAGGTAATGCGGAACTAATAACAGCATCAACTTTTTCTTTTTTTATTAACTTATCCATTTCCGCTATTACAGGATCATACCATGTTTTTTGCCCATCAGGATAGGTGAAGAACTCTTCCCATACCCTGGCCAGGTTCTCAAACCATGACCTCTTATTTTTATAGGTCTTGGTTTGTAGCTGTTCTTTAACTGTGGTTTGGGTTTTAAATCCTAAATATTTTTTCCATTTGGTCATTAAATCTTCGTAGGGCACTTCTATTATATTATATTCCTTCCAGAGCGGATCTAATTTTTCAGATGATTGGGGAGTAACAATCACTGGATTCCATCCATATCTTGGAAGATTTTTGGCCAGACCTCTAAGACGAACTGATCCAATATTTTCTTTTTCATGGAAATAATAAGCAATTAGTAGAACTGTATTCATTAGGGTACCTCAGTTTAAAATGTGGAAATTATTTAGTTTAACATAATCTTGGTAATTTTTTCCAGTAACTTATTTATACAGAATTTTAGACCAATTTTTTCTGACAGTTTCAATTTCAAAATTATTAATTATGTATTCTTGAGCATGGGCACTGATCTTGTTAAGATCAGGCGAATTTAAAGATTTTAGGATATTATGGGCTATGGTTTCAGGAGAGTTATTATCCATCAAAAATCCATTTTCCCCCTCACTGATTATTTCTGGAATGGAACCTACACTGTTGGATAGAACAGGTGTTCCACAGGCCATGGACTCCAGCATTAAATTAGGAAGTCCCTCAGTATAGGAGGGTATCACAATCAGTTTTAAATTATTCAAATGGTGGGGAAGTTCCTGGTCAGATATCCAGCCTTTATATTCCACTTTATCCTGAAGTTTTTCCCTTGAAATGTAATCCTTAACATCATCTTCCAGGTCACCTTCGCCACATATTGTAAAATTCAATTGGCATCCCTTTTTAACGAGGATATTCACGGCTTTTAAGAAGTTTAAGATGCCTTTTTCTCTACTGAGTCTGCCTACATATCCTACACACTCGTCTCTTACATTGATGTCCTTTTCAATATGGAATTTATCAAAATCAATTATGTGTTCCATGGCAGTGTCTATCTTGTCCTCATATTTTTCCAGTTCAAACTCTTTAATTTGCCCTTTAGAATTGACTATGATTTGATTGGAAAATCGGCAGGTTATCCTGGAGAGCAAAAAGATAGATCCAGTTAATGTGTCATTTTTAGCTTTAGCTGTACTGGCAGGTGATCCTGCAAAAACTAGTACTACCTTTTTACTATAGACACGACTTAGAAAAAGGGGTAAAATCAGGCCTTGTCCTCCGATATAGAAGAGGATCATATCTACATCCTTTATTATTTTGTGTAGTTGAATTAAATATTTGAACTGGGTTTTAATAAAATTTAAAATTCTTGAAATTGTTGAATCTTTGAGGTCGTGTTTTATACTGTAAATGTGACAGTTTTCTGGGCATTCATATTTTAAATTTGCACCAAGACCTCCAGTTAGGAGGTAAACTTCATTACTTATGGATTTGATAATTCTGAAAAGTTTCTGTACCGGCACAAAACCGGCCTTGGTCACAGAAAGGGTTATGATTGCAATATTTTTCTTATTAGTCATAGTTGATCAGAAAATTTATAAAATTTTTCATAAATTGTTTTTAGCGGTCTTTTATGAACTTGGCAGGTATGCCTCCTACTATAGAATTAGGTGCCACATCTTTGGTTACAACTGAGTTTGCACCAATTATTGACCTATCACCAATTGTCACACCGGGTAGGATCATTACCCGAGCCCCTATCCACACATCTTTACCAATTTTTACTGGAGCTGTAAACATACCTTGGTCCCTTATGGGAATGTCTTTTTTTTGATGTTGATGGGTGCAAGATAAGATCACAGATTCAAAACCCACAATAGTGTATTCATCAATATCAATACCTCCACGGCCGTCTAATATTACTCCATTTGCTACTCCTACCTTGTTTTTAAGTGTAATACTTTGGGGGTGGAGCAGTTTTACGTTAGTGGCTATGGAAACATCACTTCCTATCTTTTTTAGGAGTTTTTCTAAGAAAGGTTGCCGAATACTGTTTCCTAATGCATATGGAATTTTAGAGGCAATATGGGTATAAAATAGCCATAAAATAAGGTCATTATTATTTTCTCCGTATTCCTGAGGAGTTTCCTGGTTTTCCATATTGTAACCTTTTTGGATTTTTATTAGATTAGAATAATTTTATGGAATAATATTTAATTTCAATTTTTAATCTATTAATAACAATTTTAGTACATATTTAATCTCTACTTTTTAATCACGCTGTGGTATATTTCCTCTATATGGGAGATAATCTTTTCATGGGTCAAATTTTCTTTAACATATTCTTGACCATTACCTATCATTTCCTTACCTTTAATTGGATTACTTATTAAATAATCCATCTTATCTCTTAGATCCTTAACATCACCATATTTAAATGTTAATCCACATGAGGCAGTATCTATGATGTCAGCAGAACCACAGTTTCTTGAAACAATTACCGGGGTGCTGCACAGTAGTGATTCAAATATTACATTACCAAATGACTCGTAACTGGAGGGTAAAACAAATACATCCCCGTCAACATAGGCGCTAAGCTTATCATTTCCATCCAGGGTGCCAGTCATAATAACATCACTTTCAAGTTCCAGTTCCCCTATCAAGGTTAATAATTCGTTCTTATAACCATCATCCGGCCCTACCAGGACCAATTTTAAGTTATTAATATCTTTTTGCATGGATTTAAATGCTTTAACAAGAGTATCTAATCCTTTGATCTTATTCAAACGGCCCAGGTATAAAATTATTTTATCATCTTCTGACACGGAGTATTTCATCCTGAAAGTACCTTTTTCAGGTAATTCCTTGAAATAGTCTATATCTATGGCGTTGGGGGTGAAGGTTTCCTGTTCCTTTCTAATAAAGGGAAATGTTTTTATTGTTCTTTCAGCTTCCATAGGGGATGTGAAAATTATCTTGTCGGCATCGTGGACAATATTATCTCCATACAGCTTGTCAAATAAAATTTTCTGCTTATCCTTACCCAGAAGTGGAGCCGAACCCCTAGGCTGCAGTACGTATGGAATATTATATTTATGGGCATAGTAATGGACTACAACAGCCAGCAGTGTGCGGTGTTCGTGTATGTGGATAACATCAAATTTTTTAATTTCCTTGCGGGCCACCATAGGTAAATAATAGGGGGTCAAAAAATTCATTGTCCGGGTTAAGTAATTGGAGATATTGCGAAAATAGTAAGTTTCAATACCATCCACATCCACAGGCTGGTTTTTTTCCACATCCAACCGGTACTTGAAACCATCAGTGGTGTAAACCGTAACTTCATGACCTCTTTTAATGAGGGATCTGGAAACATCATATGCTAGCCTCGGCGGGCCTCCAGCTTCCCAGGAAGGCTTGAAAAATGGGGTTACCTGTAATATTTTCATATTAACTTTTCCA
>JGI11944J13513_1000721_pt1 | contig 30031 bp, 28 predicted proteins | sample TerdegcoTASludge_FD_13513 | JGI IMG/M metagenome (IMG submission 13513) | reverse complement strand
CCCCGCCGTAGTCGGGGCGGGCGAAACGCGCCCCCTCGGCCGGGAGACCGGCCATGGCGAGCAGGTAGCCCTCCCCGGGGCCCGGGACGCAGTGATCGACGAGACCCCTGAAAGGGTTGCGCCCGCCCGTCCGGCCGAGCCACGACGTCACGAGCCCTCCCCCCAGCACGGTCGCGATACGGGGGAAACGGTCCCGGACGAAGCCCAGCAGCGCGAAGGCGCCGAGGGCCTGGCTCAGGTAGTTCAGGGAGACGCCGACGGCGTCGGGGGCGTTCTGCTCGATGAGCGATTCGACCCGGCCGGCAAGCCCGTTCATGAACGGGTTGGACCGGTATTCCCGTGCGGCCCGGAGGAGGTCCCCCGACCGAAGGGGCGAGAGCCCGGGGTCCTGATAATCGGCCAGGGTGAGCGAGACCCCGGCCTCGCGGCCCCTGCGCGCCAGCAGGCGCTGGACGTCGTTGACACAGCGCCGGTACCGGTCCGCATGTCCGTAGAGCGCCGGGCCCCGGAGCGCCTCGAGATGCTCCGGCAGCCTGCGGGCTGCCCGCGCCGTCCAGGTGTCACCCATCCGGCCGGCCGGCCCGGCCGCCTCCGCCAGGAGCCGCAGCTGCCCTTCCAGGTTCGCGTCCAGGACGGTGCAGCCGACCCCGTGCTCCTTCAGGCAGCCGGCCAGCCGGGCAATGCCGCCCGGCGGCTCGCAGGCCTTGGCGACGGGGGGGTGGATCAATAGAATGTGTCCGATGTCTCTTCCCATTCACTTCGACAACGGCGTGTTTCCTTGCCGTTCGATTCCATCCAGCCTACAGGTGGCAGGTTACAGGTAGCAGGTAGCAGGAATAAAGACAATAGGGGGAGGGCCTGTCCCCCTGGACCCCGGACCCAGTCGTTCATCCCGGCGAAATATCGTTTGACAAGGCAGAGTTCATGTGCAAACTAAGTACAATTGAAATTCTTTGGAGGATATTTGATGTTCGAAATCACACCCAAAGCGGAAGAGATGATGCTCGCGTTCTTCAAGGAGCGCGACGACAAGCCTCTCGTCCGGATATTCCTCAACGAGGGCGGCTGAGCGGGTCCCTCCCTGGGGATGGCTCTGGACGAGTCAAACGAAGGCGACGAGATATTCACCCGAAACGGCCTCACCTTCATGATCGAGAAGGCCCTCTACGAGGACGTCAAGCCGATCAAGGTCGACTTCATCGAGACGCCCCGCGGATCGGGGTACTCGATCGAATCGAACCTCAAAAAACCGGACGGCTGCGGCGGCTGCGCAGGTTCCTGCGGCTGACGAAAAAGGGGGGGCTTCGGCTCCCCCTTTTTTATCCTTTCTCGTCCTCCCGCTCGATGGCATCGATCCTTCCCTGCAGGTCGCTCCAGCGCTGATAGAGGCTCTCGAGCGCCGGCGCGATCTCCCGGTACTCGGCCCCGATCCCCTTCGCCCGGTTGCCGTCGCCGTAGGTGGCGGGATCGGCCAGCAGGGCCTCCAGCTCGGCTTTTCGCTTTTCCTTGCCGTCGATCGCCGCAAGCACCGCTTCCAGGTCCTCCCGCAGCGGCTTCACCCTTCGGTATCGCTCCTGCCTGCGCCGGGCTTCGTCCCGCTTTCGCTCGCGCTCCTGCTGCAGGCGGCTCTTGCCGTTCGGGCCCTCATCCCCCCGGGGGCCGCCGCCCGTCCCCTGCCCCTCGCGCTCGTGCCATATCCGCAGGTAGTCGTCGACGGAACCCGGGTAGAGGACGAGCCCCCCGTCGCGCGCAACGAGCACCTTCGTGACGAGCCCGGCGAGGAAATCCCGGTCGTGCGAGACGATCGCGAAGCTCCCGTCGAAGGCCCGCAGGGCCTCCTTCAGCACCTCCTTGGAGCGCATGTCGAGGTGGTTGGTCGGCTCGTCGAGGATCAGGAAATTGGCCGGCACGAGGAGCATTCTCGCCAGCGCCAGCCGGCTCTTCTCGCCGCCCGAGAGCACGGAGACGCGCTTGAAGACATCGTCCTCGGAAAAGAGGAAGTGCCCCAGCAGGGTCCGGAGGTTCCCCCCGCCCCCGAAGGGCGCCACCTCCTCGATGGACTCCAGGACGGTCTTCGCGGGGTCGAGCGCGTCGGCCTGGTTCTGGGCGTAGTAAGACGGGACGACCTGGTGCCCCTCGATGCGGCGGCCGGCCTGGAAGGGCTCGATGCCCGCCAGTATCCGGGCGAGCGTCGACTTTCCGGCGCCGTTGACGCCGAGCACGGCGATGCGGTCCCCCCGCTCGATGGTGAGGGACACCCCCTCGAACACGGCGACGTCCCCGTATCGCTTGTCGAGATCCTCGATCTGGAGGACGACTTTGCCGGACCGGGGCGGCGGGGGAAACCGGAAGGCGATCTCCTGCTCGTCCGTCTCGAGCTCGATGAGGTCGATCTTCTCGAGCTGCCGGATCCGGCTTTGCACCTGCCGGGCCTTCGTGTTCTTGGCGCGGAAGCGCTCGATGAAGCGTTCCGTCTCGCGGATCCTCTTCTGCTGGTTTTCGAAGGCCGCCTCGAGGAGCGTCCGGCGCGTCTGCTTCTCGCGCAGGTAGCCCGAGTAGTTGCAGGCGTACTCCGTGGCCCGGCCCCGGGAGATCTCGACGGTGCGCGTCACGAGATTGTCCAGAAACCGCCGGTCGTGGGACACCAGCAGCAGCGCCCCCGCGTAGGCCTTGAGGTAGTTCTCGAGCCACTCGAGGGATTCGATGTCGAGGTGGTTCGTGGGCTCGTCGAGAAGCAGCACCGAGGGCTCGCGCAGCAGGAGCCTGGCCAGTTCGATCCGCATCTGCCAGCCGCTGCTGAACTCGCCCGAGGGACGCTCGAGGTCCCGCTCCCGGAACCCAAGCCCGAAGAGGATCTCCTTGGCCCTGGCCTCGATGCGCCACCCCTCGCAGTCCTCGATGCGGTGCTGCACCCGCCCCATCTCGGCGATCAGGCCGTCGATCTCCTGGCCCGTCTCCCCGGCGGCGCTCTTCGAGCGGATCTCCGCCGAGATTTCGTCGAACCGCAGATGGAGCCGACGGACGTCCTCGAAGGCCCTCAGGGTCTCCTCCAAAAGCGGCCGGCCCGCATGCCCGACGAGTTCCTGGGGCAGGTAGCCGACCGTGGTGAACCGCGACCGGTGGAGGATGCCCCCGTCGGCCTCCACCTCTCCCGTGATGATCTTCATCAGCGTCGACTTGCCCGTCCCGTTGGAGCCGACGACGGCGATGCGGTCCCGCTCGCCGATGAACAGGGAGAGCCCCTCGAAGAGGATCTTCGGGCCGTACTGCTTGGAGATGTTTTCTAATGAAAGCATGGCGTATGGCAAAGGCTCAGGGCCTGGGGATCAGGGCGAAAGGGAACATGGATCATTGCTCTTGAACCTTACGCCTTGCGCCTTTCGCCTTTTGCCCTGATTGCAAACGAAAGGCGAGAACAAGCGTCCTCGCCTTGTAACCCATATCGATTCCGTTTGCAATCAGACTCAGGCGTACTCCGTTTCCGACGTCAGCGTCGCCAGGGCCCTCTCGCCGATGAGCAGCACACGGGTGTGGTTGAGCCGGTTGGCGAGCAGCCGGGTGAGGCCTTTCATGACCTCGTAGCCCATCCCGCAATCCTCCTCCATGAGGGCTTTCATCTTGCCGCCGTCGAAGACGATCATCGTCGTCGGCTCGGCGACCAGCGCGCTCAGGGTGTGGAGATTGGGCTCCACGAAGGCCGACCAGCCGAAGGCTTCCCGTCGGGTCACGACGTCGATGATGACCTGCATCGGGGGCCTCGTGGGTCCCATGTCGGTTTTCATTTCCAGAAAGACCTTCCCCTGCTGGACCAGATAGAGGTGAGTCGACGGGTCGCCTTCCTTGTAGAGAAGGGTCCCGGTCGGGTAGGATTCATCCTTGGCGATCGCAACGAGCTTGTCGATCTGCGCGTCGCTCAATCCCTGGAACACATTGCACTCCCGTAAAAACGCTGCCGATGCCATGGACCTCACCTCCTGGGTAGAATGCGCAAAGGAACGAAAATGACAATGCCGGCCGTTTTCGTCTCTATACCAGCCTTTGCGTATCAATTCTATCGGAAATTTCGGGGCGCGGCGCGCAAAAAAAAAGCGGCGCCGCGGGGCGCCGCTCCTCCCAGGGTCTTTTCTCGATCAGATCACTTCCACGTTCTTCGCCTTCGGGCCCCTGTCGGTCGTCTCGACCTCGAACTGGACCCGCTGCCCCTCCAGAAGGCTCTTGAACCCGGCTGCCTTGATGGCCGTATAGTGGACGAAGAGGTCGCCGCCCCCGTCCTGCTGAATGAAGCCGAATCCCTTCTTCTCGTTGAACCACTTGACGGTTCCCTGCGCCATCGTGTTCCCTCCTGTGAAAAATTCTCGATGGCCGGGAGCAGACACTCTGACAGAAAAACCGGGAACCGTCCGACAGACCCTGGATCAGCGGCCCCTGGCCCCTCCAGAATGGTCCCCCCCTTAGACCACAGGGCGAACCATAGCGCCGTCCCGCGACGGCTGTCAAGGACATTTTCAGCCGCCGCCGGGGGCCTGCCGCCGTTGCAGGGGCCCGGGGTTTGTGCCATACTCCGCCCATCATGGTTTCCCTGCACATGACGGAACAGGGCCTTGCCTGCGAGGCCGGGGGCTTTCACATCGATCCCCGGGGCCCTGTGGAGCGAGCCGTCATAACTCATGCGCACGCCGATCACACCTCGCGGGGCTGCGGCTGCTATCTCGCCACCCGGGAAGGCGCACACGTGCTGCGAACCCGGCTGGGAAACGACGCCCGGATCCGGTTCGTGGAATACGGGGAGCCCGTGGACCTCGACGGGGTCCGCCTGTCGCTTCACCCGGCGGGGCACATCCTGGGATCGGCACAGGTCCGGGTCGAGCACCGGGGGCACGTCACGGTGTTCAGCGGCGACTACAAGCTCCAGCCCGACCCCACCTGCGCCCCCTTCGAGCCCCTTCGCTGCCACTGCTTCATCACGGAGTCCACGTTCGGCCTTCCCGTCTACCGCTGGGACGAGCCGTCGAGGGTGTTCGCCGACATCCGCGCCTGGTGGCGGTCCAACCAGGAGGAGGGTCGCGCCAGCGTGATCTTTGCCTACGCCCTCGGCAAGGCCCAGCGGGTCCTCATGGGTCTCGACCCCGATCAGGGGCCCATCTTCACCCATGCCGCCGTGGAGGAGATCAACCGCCGTTACCGGGTGAGCGGGGTGGGGCTGCCGAAGACGACCCCCCTGGAAGCCGCCGGGAAGAAGACCGACTTCAGCCGCGCAATCGTCCTGGCGCCGCCCTCGGCCCGTCACACGACCTGGCTGAGATCCCTCGGCGCCTGCTCCACCGCGCTGGCCTCGGGCTGGATGCGGCTGCGCGGGATGAGACGGCGCCGAGGCGTCGACCGGGGGTTCGTGCTCTCCGACCATGCGGACTGGCCCGGCCTGATGCAGGCCGTCGCCGCGACGGGTGCCGGGCAGATCGTCGTCACCCACGGCACCGTCGATTGCGTCGTCCGCACGCTCCGGGAGAAGGGCCTCGACGCAGAGCCGCTCGAGGCGGGATTCGCCGCCGACGCAACGGCGGAAGATTAGCAAGCCCGGAACCGGAACCCTCAGGGGAAGAGGTGCCTTTAGCCTGTAGCCTTCAGCCTTTAACCTGTATTGATGAAACACTTCACCAATCTGTACTTCGAACTCGACGAGACGACGAAGGCCTCTCGAAAGATCGAGGCGCTGAAACGCTACTTTGCGGCCGCCCCCCCGGGCGATGCGGCCTGGGCGCTGTACCTCCTCACCGGCGAGAAGACGGTGCGCACCGTCGCGCTGGCCGCACTTCGGCAGTGGGCCTGCTCGGCGGCGGGCATTCCCGATTGGCTCTTCGAGGCATGCCGGGATACGGTGGGCGATCCGGCCGAGACGATCGCCCTCGTCGTACCCTGGACGGGCGGCCCGGACCCGCGGGGCCTCCGGGAACTCGTGGAGGAGAGGCTCCTGCCCATGCAGGATGCAGGTCCCGATCAGGCCCGCCGGTGGGTCGAAGAGACCTGGCGGGAGATGGACGAAAGGCAGCGCTTCGTGTGGAACCGGATGCTCACGGGCGGCTTCCGCGCCGGCGTCTCCCGGCAGACGGTCCTGCGCGCTCTCGGCGAGCTCGCCGGTGTCGAGGCCGGCGACATCGCGCACCGCCTCCTGGCTCCCTGGGAGCCGACGGGGGAGTTCTTCCGCTCTCTCCTCGCTTCCGACGGCGGCGGCGCGGAGGTCAGCCGCCCTTTCCCTTTCCACCTCGCCTGCCCTCTCGAGGCGACGCCGGAGACCCTGGGGCCCCGGCGGCTCTGGTCCGCCGAGTGGAAATGGGACGGGATCCGGGCCCAGGCCGTGAAGCGCGCCGGAAGCGCGTTCCTCTGGTCCCGCGGCGGCGAGCTGATCAACCGCGCCTTCCCGGAACTCGCCGCGGCGGCGGCAGGCCTGCCCGACGGCACGGTCCTCGACGGCGAGATCCTGCCGTGGACCGGCGGGGGGCCCCTGCCCTCCGGTCTGCTGCAGAGGCGGATCGGGCGCCTTTCCGTGCCCCGCGATCTCCTCGAGGAGGTCCCCGTGGTCTTCATGGCCTTCGATGCTCTCGAGTCGGAGGGCAGGGACATCCGGCAGGCGCCCCTGCGGGAGAGGCGGGCCGTCCTCGAAAAGACCCTCGCGCGGCCCGGGGCGGCGGAAAGGCTCCGCCTCTCGCCCGTCCTGGCCGACGCCGCCTGGGAGGACCTGTCGGTGAGGCGCAGCAACTGCAGGGCCGTCCGGGCCGGCGGCCTGATGCTCAAGCGCCTCGACTCGCCCTACGAGGCGGGAAGGCACCGGGGCAGCTGGTGGAAATGGAAGATCGAGCCGCGCACGATCGACGCGATCCTCCTCTACGCGCAGCCGGCCGATGGGCAACGGGAGGGCCCCCTGGAGGGCCTCACGTTCGGCCTGTGGCACAGGGGACGGCTCGTCCCCGTCGCCCGGATCGCCGGTGGGCTCGCGGACGAGGAAGTCCGGCGCATCGAGGCCTTCGCCCGCCGCAACACCCTCGATCGGTTCGGCCCCGTCCGGGCGGTGAGACCGCAGCTCGTCTTCGAGATCGCCTTTGAGGATGTCGAGCCGTCGGCACGGCGCAAATCGGGCATCGCCCTGCGCGGGCCGCGCATCGTGCAGTGGAAGGACAAGCCGCCGGAGGAGGCCGGCACGCTCGAGGAGCTGAAATCGCTGATGCACGGCGGGAAACCGTAGAGAGGAGCAGGCAACAAGGTTAAAGCAAAATCCTCTTCACCACAAATCCTTGCTGCTTGTGCCTCATTCACTGCCTCGTCAGATTCCGGACGGCGAAATAGAAGGCCACGCCGAGGATGGCGACGAAGCCCGTCAGCCTCACCAGCAGGGCAAACTCGGCATCATCCGTGATGGAGGGAACGCCGGAGCGGAAAAGATCCGGCCATGCCTCCCACCAGAGCCAGGCGAGCACCAGGGCCGCGGCGACCGCGGGCAGAATTCGGACGAAACGGTTCATGGGTCCTCCTCTTTTTAAGGCTTCCCGCCGTCAGCGCCCGCCCCCCGTGCCTCCGATGTTCCGGATCCCCAGGGAAACGAACAGGGCTCCGATGAAGATGAAGCCGGTCAGCCAGACGTGATGGGAAACGCGGTGATCGTCCGCGTCAGCAGGGATCCCCGTTCGGAGCAGCTCGGAGGCCAGGAGCCACCACAGCCACGCCACGAGGCCGCAGGCGGCGGCCGGGAACGCAAGGGCAAGCAGGTTCTTCAAGGTGTGAACGCCCTTTCGGAAATCGGTCCCCGCTCAGACGTCTTCCACGGGCAGGTAGCTCACCGTGAATCCGCCCCCCTCCGCATCGTATCGCAGGCAGGAGTTTTTCCGCCAGAGGCTGTCGTCCTGCGCCGGATAGTCGCTTCGCAGGAAGCTCCCGCGGCTCTCCTGTCTTCCGATGCCCGCCTGCAGGACGGCTCTGAGCGTGAGGGCCCCGGCACGGAGGTCGTAAAGGGCGACCCTCTCCGCCGCGCTCTGCGGCGCAAGACGGCCCAGCCGCTCCTCGATCCCGTCGAGCGCGGAGAGAGCCCCGCGCATGGAGCCCTCCGACCGGACGACCCCGGCCCCCGTCCAGGCCGCATCCCGCAGGTCTCCGAGGATTTCACGCCAATCCGGCGCATTCCCCGCGGCCCCGGACACGGGGGCGGGCTCCGCCTTCCGCCCTCGGGACGGGGTGCCCGCCCGGCTCAGGGCCCGCTCCGCGGCAAAGCGGCCCGCGAGGGCCCCCGACACGATGCACTCCGTCAGGGCGTTTCCGCCCAGGCGGTTCGCCCCGTGAAGACCCCAGAGGATCTCCCCGCAGGCAAAGAGCCCCGCCAGCTCCGTCTCGCCCGTCTCGGCGGCCCGCACGCCGCCCATCATGAAGTGCACGGCGGGCGCGACGGCCACGGGCCGTTCCCGGAAGAGGAACCGGAGCCGCCGGAAGATGGCCAGGGGGTGGCTGTGCCAGGCTTCCCCGGGAACGCCACGCAGGTCGAGAAAGACGCCCCCCGATCTCGTCTCCTCGAAGAGCAGGGCCGAAAAGAAATCGCGCTTTTTGAGGATCGCGTCGTTGACGTTCGCGAGGCCGTGCCTTGCCAGGATGTCGGCGCCGGAGGCGTCGGTGAGCCTCGCCTCCCGCGAAAAGGGCGGGTACACGATCAGGGCCGGGAGCCCGGGGTCGGCCAGCACGAGGGGGTAGAACTGCACGAACTCCATGTCCAGCAGCGCGACCCCGGCCCGTGCGGCCAGCGCGTAGCCCTGTCCCATGATCCGTTTCTGATTGTCGTGCCTTCGCCATACCGCCCCGGCCCCGCCGGCGGCAAGGATGACGGCCGGCGCCTCGATCCGGACCTGCTCGCCGCCGCGGTCGATCCCCACGACCCCGCAGGCGCGGCCGTCGCGCCGCAGGAGATCCGTCACGCGGAAGCCGGGCAGGACATGGACGCCGTCGAGGCTCCGCACGTGATCCGCCAGCATCCGCATCAGGGTCACCCCCGGGATCACCGACGGGTCGGGCGACACGACCGTCCTCCGGGCGCCGCGCTCCTTGAGGGGGACCCCGACGGAACGGAGACGCCCGAAGGCCGACGGCGCCTCGCGGGCCGTGAGCCGGACCCGGGCGGCGCTGTTGAGACCGCCGCCCGCGATCAGCGTGTCGCGGATGTACTCCCCGGCGCGGTCCCGCTCCGCGGGGCCCGACATCACCCCGTTGGACAGGGCGGAGTTCGTCCCCAGGCCGATGGGGCCCCGGTCGACCACGAGAACCGACGCCCCTTCCTGCTGCGCGGCGCAGGCGGCCGTGAGCCCCGCAAGTCCCGCACCGATGATGATGACCCGTCCGTCCATGCGTCCGCAACGATCCTTTCGGCAATGCCTTTTCTTTCTACAGGAGTTCCCCGGGGCCGTCAATCGGGCACGGATGGTGCTGCACGCCATGCACGGTAAAGACGGAGGGCTAGCTCTTCGATGGACGGGCCGCGTTCCAGCTTGTCCCGCCACGGCGCGGGGATCGCCTCGACGCCGAGAAAGGCCCCGGACAGGGCGCCTGCCATGGCGCCCACGGTGTCCCGGTCCCCGGGCTCGAGGACGGCGCAGAGCAGGCACTCGCGAAAAGACCCCGGGTGGAGGAGAAATGCGTAGAGGGCAAAGGGCAGGGACTCGTCCACGGCGACGGACCGGCCGAGCCTCGTTGCGGCCTCCCCCGGCGGGATGCCCTTCTGCAGCAGTTCGCGAACGAGACGGATCTTCCCCCGAAAGGCGTTCGTCCGCGAAAACGCGATGAGCGCCTCCAGGAATTCCGCGCGCGGGAATTCCACGGCCGCATCGCGCCTCACGGCCATGGCCACCGCCTTGGCCATGAGAGCGGCCCCGTCGATGCCCACGGGATGCGCATGGGTCACGGCCGCCGAGGCGGCGGCGCGCTCGTACAGGTCGGCGTCATCCTGGAAAAAGAGCCCCGCGGGTGCAATGCGCATGGCAGCCCCGTTTCCCAGGGATCCCTTCCCTCCGAAAAGCGTCCGTGCCGCCTCCGCGTAGCTCACCCCCGTCGACTGCACGGCGGCAAAGACCGTCGGCGGGCCGGAGGCATATCCCCGCCAGGGCTCCCTCTCGTAGTGGAGCCGGAAGGTATCGCCCAGATGCGCGGGGTCGATGGCCCTTCTGGCGCAGATCGACTCGGCCAGGGCAAGGGTCATGGCCGTGTCGTCCGTCCAGGTCAGGACGTCGCGGGAGTCGATCGCGGCCAGAAGTCGGTCCCGTTCCGGGCACCGGAAGGCCATTTCCCCAACGGCATCGCCCAGTGCGCAGCCCACAAGGGAACCGACAAACTTCGACAGAAGCCCCTCCATGGGCTGCCCCCTATTCGTATCCCCTGTCCCGCAGGTCTTCCCTCGCGGGGATCCCCGCGCGTCCGCCCAGCCTCGTCGCCACCTGCGCCGCCGCCCAGGCCGCCAGATCGAAGCTCTTCCCGGGGTCCCACCCGCGGGCGAGGCCATAGGCCAGCCCGGCATGAAAGACGTCGCCGCACCCCGTCGTGTCCACGGCCTCGACGGCGCAGGCGGGTCTCACGATCGTCCTGCCGTCGAACATCGCCGCGTAGCCCCTCGCGCCCAGGGTGACGCCGGCGATGCGGGGGCCCAGCTCCAGGATTCTCCGGCAGGCCCCCAGGGGGTCGTCGCCGCCCACCAGGGCCCGGGCGAAGGTCTCGGAGCTCACAAAGCAGTCGCTCAGGCGGGCCAGTTCGAGCATGCCGTCCCGGAGGGTCCCCGCGTCCGCGGAGACGAGGACTCCCCCCCGTTTCGCCTCCGACGCGGCGGCAAGGGATGCCTCGATGAAGAGGCCGTCGGTGTGCAGGACGCGGCAGGAACGAAGGACGTCCAGCCGGAGCTCCGCCGGCTCGAGGGCCCTGCCCGTCGGCCTCTGCCAGAAGATGGTCCGCCGCCCGCCGGGTTCCGCGGCGATGAAGGCGAACTGCGAGCGATGCCCCGGCCTCGCGACGAGGCCCGACACGTCCACCCCCTCGTCCCGGAGAAAGGCTTCGATCCGGCCCCCGAAGTCATCGTCGCCGGCCACCCCGGCGAAGTGGCAGGAGAGCCCCCAGCGGGAAAGGGCCGCGAGGGCCGTGGCCACGGGCCCGCCCCCCTGGATGACCATGTCGTGAAATTCGCACTTCGTGTCGGGAAGCGGCCAGGCGGGGATGCGCCCGATCACGTCGAGGGAACACTGGCCGAGGCCGAAGACGTCCATGGACCACCGAGTTTTGAATTATGAATTTTGAGTGATGAATTGGAGATGGCTTTGTTCCTGCTCTTCAACTCACAACTCGAAACTCAAAACTCATCACTGCTTTTTCAAAGGTGTCATTCGCAGAGGCTCTCCGTCATCTCCCCCTTGAGCCACCGGTCGGCCAGGGCGCGGGTGAGCCCGATGTCGAGGTTCGACCGTTTCGCCGCCTCCTCGAGCAGGCCCAGGGTCGAGCGGACCTCTTCCCCCATCCCGAGCAGGGCGTAGATCCGGACGCTCTGCTCCCAGGACGCCACGGCAGCGGCATCGTCGCCGAGCCCCGCGCGGCACCGGCCCAGGGCGGCAAGGTCATCGGCAATGCCCCGGTAGAAGCCCGCCCAGCGGTCGCTCGCGAGGGCCTTCTCGAAATGGGGGACGGCCTCGCTGTACCGGGCCTGGCCCAGCAGGAGCTTCCCCATGGCGTAGTTCGCCGCCGCCTCCCCTTCGGGCTGCCCCCGACCGATCCCGGCGAGGGCCTCCTTCAGCATCGCCTCGGCCCCCTTCGCGTCCCCCTGCCGCGCCAGCAGGACTCCCTTCACCGTCATGGCCGGGGCGAACGGGGTTTGTCGGGCCCCGCTCTTCAGCGCCTCGTCGATGTTCCTGTCGGCCGAGGCGTAGTCCCCCGCGTCCACCTGGGCGGCCGCGAGGTTCGACAGGGTCCGGCGCACCCGGTCGGGGTCGCCGAGTCCCCGGTAGATCCGCAGGGCGTCCTCGAAGAAGGGAATGGCCGCTTGCGCTTCCCCCACGGCGCGGTAGACGACGCCGATGTTGTTCGCGCTCATGGCCATGCCGGGGCGGTCCCCGACGGCGGTGTAGAGCTCGTGGGCGCGGGTGAAGTGCTCCAGGGCCCTTGCGTAGCAGCCCCTCTCGTAATAGGGCATCCCCCTGGCGGTCTGCTCGGCGCCCGCCCCGAGGTGCCCGGGGACGACGATCTCCTTCTTGCCGCCGCACGAGGCCGCCAGGATCGCCAGAATCACCAACAGGAAGCGTTTCACCGTCTTCATAGCCGTCTCACTTCCTCAGGCCCGCGTCCAGGTCCTTCCCCTCGGGTCTCGGGGGGAGGTTTCCCCTGATGAGGGGGTTCTTCTCGAGGGATTTGACGACGCGGTTGATCTCGTCGACGCCGTCCCGGATCTCCTGGATGCCGCGCTTCGTCGTCCGGATGACGGCGGGTACGTCGCGGCTGCCCTTTTCGAGATGGTCCGTGATCTCCCGGATCTTCTCCATGCTCTCCCTCAGGTTCGCCGTGACCTCGGGGGCGGCGCCCTCGAGATTCTGAAGTACGTTGTCGAGCCGCTCCATGGACCCGTTCACCCGGTCGATCAATTCGTCGGAGCGCAGCAGCTGCCCCACCGTCCCCCTGCCGTCCCTCAGGTCGGCGGTGACGGTCTCCATGTTTTTCAGGTTCTTCTCGATACCGCTGAGAGAGCGGAACAGGGGCCCCTCAGGGTCCCGCAGCTCGTCGACGATGTCGGCCAGGTTGCGGATGGTCTCGGTGAGTCGCCGGGCCGTTTCCTCCACCTCGTATTCGGCGAGGATCTCCGAGAGGGTCCTCTTCTCCTCGGACTTGACGGTCCCGCCCGGCTCGATGAGCCGGCTCTCGGGTTTGCCGGGACGCACGGCCACGTACTCGGACCCGATGAGGGTGGGGCTTTCGACGGTCACCACCGTGTCCTCCCGGAAGCGCGTGTTGTACTCCTCGAAGATCGAGAGCCTGACGCGGACGGCGTCCCCGACGAGCACCACGCTTCGCACCTTCCCGATGTCGGCCTTGTAGAGCTTCACGGGGGAGCCCGGGGCGAGGTTGTAGTTCTCCTTGAACTCCGCGTAGTAGGTCACCGTCGGCCGGAACCAGTCCTTGCCCCGCCCGATGAGGACGACGGAACCCACCGTGAGGGCGAGGACGACGATGATGAAGATCCCGACGACCCGATCCATCCTGCTGAATTTCAGTTCCATGGCTCCCTCGATGCGGGACGGCGGTCACACAACGCTCACGACGCCGTCCCGGATGTAGATGTCCCGCTTCTTGAACAGGCGATCGTACTGCGTGAGCCCCGCGTAGTAGACACAGGGGATGCCCGCGTCGATCATCTTCCGGATCATCTCGATGTACATCTCGGCGGCCGCCCGGGCCAGGGCGATGAAGGCCTGCTCGACGAGAAACACCTCGGCCCCCTTCGTCATCTCCCGGACGATGATCGCCGCCCGCGTATCCTCCGACGCCACCTGGGCGGGGCGCAGGTCGAGTTTCTCCTCGATGCCCAGCGCGCGGCACAGGGACAGCACGTCGTCGCCCAGGGTGAGATTCAGGTTGTTCTCGTGGTAGTATCGGCCCAGCAGCAGATTGGTCCTCAGCGTCCGGTTCCCGATCAGCGCGGCGTCGGTGCCGAGATAGCCGATTCTCCTGCGGACCGAGAGCAGCCTGCGGCGCCTCGAAAAATTCAATTCCTCCCCGTTGAACAGGTAGCTCCCCTCCTCGGGCGGCTCCAGGGTCGCCAGGGCCCTCATGAAGAGGTGCGCGTCGTCGATCCGGTCGGCGTGCAGGCTGTAGGCATCGCCGTGCGAGAGCGTGAAGGAGAACTTCTCCAGCCCCTTCCCGCGTTCCGTGGGGCGATGCGCATAGTCCCTGAGTTCGATGATCGCCATGTCCACCCTACAGGAAGAAGGCGGCAAAGAGCGCGAAATTCACCGCCAGGCAGTAAAAGAGGCATGCCACGGCCCCCCTCGACGTCGCCACGGGGACCTCCGTGATGCCCCTCCGGACCGCCAGGCCGTAGTGCAGCGAGATCACGGTGATGCCCGCGCCGAAAAAGAGGGCCTTCAGCGCCACCACGGCGATGTCGAGGGCCTCGATCGCCTTCCCGATCTGCGCGAGGAAATTCTGCAGGGGCAGGGTCGTCAGCGCCCAGGCGATGGCGTACCCCCCGAGCACGGAGGTGATGCAGAAGATGGTGATCAGGCAGAACAGCGACACGGTGACGCCGATCATGCGGGGCACGCAGAGGATGTCCAGGGGGTCCACCCCCTGGAGCTCCAGGGCCTCGATCTCGCGGAGGACCTTCATGTAGCCCGTCTCGATCGTCACCGCCGTGGCGGAGCGCAGGATCACGACGAGAGCCGTGACGAGGGGGCCGAATTCCCGGATCAGGAGGGCCACGGTGACCCTGCCCAGGTCGTGCTGGGCGGAGATGCCGGAGAACTGGAGAATCATCATGCTGCCGAGCAGCAGCGAGATGGGGATCACGATCCACAGCGCCTCGACGGCCGTGAAGTAGACCTGCTCGACGACGATGCGGAGCCGGAGCCTTCGGCCGGCCCGGGGGTTGACGACGATCTGGCGCAGGATCCGGTAGAACAGCGCGGACTGGTCCGCGTAGCGGTTCAACCTTTCCACGGTCTGCCTGCCGAGCTGCCCCACGTAGTCCCGCACCGAAACGGCCTCCCGAAAACGCTGCCCCGCGCGTAAGTACGGCAAAACTTTAAACGATACGCCCGGGTTCGTCAATCGGGAAGTCGCGCCGGACCCCGGTGGAGCCCCTTCCCCGCGTGCGGGACAGGGCCCGGAATCGGAAAAGGCCCGGCGGGCCGGGCCTTTCGCATCCCCCTCAGGGCTCGAGGATGTACCGGACGACGAGATCCCCCACCTCCCGCGTGCCGTAGCCCATCTTCCCGGCATCCATGCTCTTGAGGTCGTTGGCGATGACCTTCTTCACGGCGTCGAGAAGGACGCCGGCGGCGGTCGTTTCGCCGAGGAACTCGAGCATCATCTGCACGGAGCAGATCGCCGCCAGCGGGTTGATCTTGTTCGTGCCGGCGTACTTCGGGGCCGAGCCGCCGATGGGCTCGAAGATCGCCGTCCGGCCGGGGTCGGGGTTGATGTTGCCCCCCGCGGCAATCCCCATGCCGCCCTGGATCATCGCCCCCAGGTCGGTGATGATGTCGCCGAACATGTTGTCCGTCACGATGACGTCGAAGAACTCGGGGTTTTTCACCATCCACATGCACGTCGCGTCCACGTGGGCGTAATCGGTCGTCACGTCCGGGTACTCCTTCGCCACCTCGTAGTAGACCCTCTCCCAGAGGTTCCACGCGTAGGTCAGGACGTTGGTCTTGCCGCAGAGGGTGAGCTTCTTCCGCCGGTTGCGCCGGCGGCAGTACTCGAAGGCGTAGCGGATGCAGCGCTCGACCCCCTTTCGGGTGTTCACCGACTCCTGCACGGCCACCTCTCCCGCCGTGCCCCTGCGGAGGAACCCGCCGCTGCCGGCGTAGAGGCCCTCCGTGTTCTCCCGCACGACGACGAAGTCGATGTCCTCCGGCCTCTTGTCCTTGAGAGGCGTGTAGACCCCGGGCAGCAGGACCACGGGCCTGAGATTGATGTAGAGGTCGAGCTCGAAGCGCATCTTCAGCAGGATTTCCGTCTCGAGGATGCCGGGCCGCACGCCGGGGTGGCCGATGGCGCCGAGCAGCGAGGCGTCCATGTCGCGAAGCTCCGTCAGGACGGAGTCCGGCAGCAGGTCCCCCTTGGCCAGGTATCGCTCCCCGCCGATGTCGTAGTGTGTCAGGTTGAACTCGATCCCCTCGGCGTCCGAAATGGCCTTGAGGGCCTTGAGGGCCTCGGCCACAACCTCGGGCCCCGTGCCGTCGCCGGGCAGCACTCCAATGTTGTAGGTCTTCATGCTTCTTCTCCCGTTTGAATGGTTCGTGATCCCTTCCCTGCTCACCGCCGGGCGAGCTTTTCCTTCCGGATGTACTCCACGAGCCCTCCTTCCCGGATCAGCCGCTCCATGAACGGCGGGATGGGCCTGGCGCCGTAGGATTTCCCGCGGGTCCGGTTTTCGATGCGCCCCGCGACGAGGTCCACGGAGATCCGGTCCCCGTCCCGGATGTCCTCTGCGGCCTCGACGGACTCGAGGAGCGGCAGCCCGATGTTGAAGGCGTTGCGGTAAAAGATCCTCGCGAAGCTCTTCGCGATGACGACCCGGACCCCCGCCGCCTTGATCGCGATGGGGGCATGCTCGCGGGACGAACCGCATCCGAAGTTCCGCCCCCCCACGACGGCGTCGCCCTCCGCGGCGGACGAGGCGAATTCGGGGCGCGCGTCGGCAAAGGCGTGCTTGGCCAGGAGGGCCCCGTCGGAGACGTTGCAGTACCGGGCCGGGATGATGAAATCCGTGTCCACGTCATCGCCGAACTTCCAGACTCGACCTTCATACTTCATTTTGATTCATCTCCTGATAGGAATACGATGTTTCATAATCCTGCAAGGCATTCTCCGGGAGAGAGGGCAAGAGGGTTTGAAGGTGAGAAGGTCGGAGAAGCATGCAGCATGAATCTGGCCGCCGACTCATCCAACGTTCTTACCCTCTCACCTTCTTACCTTCTGCAGTGGGACCGATGCGCCCACGGTCAACAGCCGTTCACAACTCATCCGGCGAGCCGATCCTGCCCAGCACGGCCGACGCCGCCGCGATGGCGGGGTTGCAGAGAAAGACCTCGCTCTTCGGGTGACCCATGCGGCCCACGAAGTTGCGGTTCGTCGTGGCCAGGGCGCGCTCGCCCGAGGCGAGGATGCCCATGTGGCCGCCGAGGCAGGGCCCGCAGCAGGGCGGCCCGACGACGGCGCCGGCCTCGAGGAAGGTCTCGACGAGCCCCTCCTTCGTCGCCTCCTTCAGGATGGTCGGGGACGCCGGGATGACGATCAGGCGCAGGCCCTTCGCCTTTTTGCGTCCCTTGAGGATCCTCGCCGCGTCGCGCAGGTCCTCGAGCCAGCCGTTGGTGCAGGACCCGATGAAGACCTGGTCCAGGGTGATGCTCTTCGCCTCCGACACGGGGCGCACGTTGGCGGGCGACGGCGGGAACGCGATCTGCGGCTCCAGGGCGCTCACGTCGATCGTGATGGTCCTTTCGTACCTTGCATCGCGATCGCTCGCGAGGAAAAGGGGTTCCCACTTCGCCCGGCCCTCCACCCAGGCCTTCGTCGTCTCGTCGGGCACGATGATGCCGTTTTTCGCCCCCGCCTCGATGGCCATGTTCGCCATGGTGAACCGGTGCGGCATGGGGAGCCCGGCGACGACGTCCCCGCAGAACTCCAGCGCGGCGTAGAGCGCCCCCTCGACGCCGATCTCGCCGATGAGCCGCAGGATCAGGTCCTTGCCGCCCACGGCCGGCCGCAGGGTCCCCGTGTACTCGACGCGGATCGTCGGGGGAACGCGCAGCCAGGTCTCGCCCGTGGCCATCACGGCGGCGAAGTCGGTGCTGCCCACGCCGGTGGAGAAGGCCCCCAGGGCCCCGTAGGCGCAGGTGTGGCTGTCGGCCCCGATGACGAGCTGGCCGGGCACGACGAGCCCCTGCTCGGGCAAAAGCACATGGCCGATGCCGGCCTCCCCGACCTCGTAGTAGAACTCGAGGTCCTGCTCCCGGGCGAACTCTCGCATGAGCTTGGCCTGCTCGGCCGAAGGGATGTCCTTGTTCGGCACGAAGTGGTCGGCCACGAGGGCGACCCGCCTGCGGTCGAACACCTTCGGGGCGCCGATCTGCCTGAACACCTGGATGGCGATGGGGGCCGTGAAGTCGTGGGCGAAGGCCAGGTCCACCTTCGCCTCGACGAGGTCGCCGGGGGCGACGCTCTCGAGCCCCGCGTGCCGGGCCAGGATCTTTTCCGTAATGGTCATTGGCATAGTCCTTTCTCCACGTGTCACGAATCACCGGTCACTGCTTGACGGGATGTCCCGGAGTGACAGAGCAGGATTCTTCCTGCGAATTGACGGTTTCGGACCGCTCTGACGCTCGTTTCACTGCAGACGCAAAGACTCGCCCTCTGGGCTCGAACAGTTTGCGCTGCGGACGTTCCACTTCGCGATGAGCGGTACCCCGAAACGCGTCAACCTTCGCCATCCGGAATCCCGCTCTACCGCTTATCAAAACAGCCGGCACCGGGGCAACAAACCGTCAAGCGACGGCCTTGCGTGCTTCCTTTCCGTTCCGGTTCAGCCTCTCCTTGCTCAGCTTGTACTGGATGCTGTCCACCAGCGCGAGCCAGCTGGCCTCGATGACGCTCTCGGAGACCCCGATGGTGCTCCAGAGGTCCTTGTCGTCGCGCGACTCGATGAAGACGCGCACCTTGGCCGCCGTGCCCTCGCTGCCCTCGAGGATGCTGACCTTGAAGTCCGTGAGGTGCATCCGGGCCAGCTCGGGGTAGAACTTCAGGAGGGACTTCCGCAGGGCGTTGTCCAGGGCGTTGATCGGGCCGTTGCCCTCGGCGGCGGTGATCTCCGTGTCCTTGCCCACGATCACCTTGATGAGGGCCTGGGAGCGGGAGGGCTCATTGCCCTGCTTCTCGTTGATGACGCGGAAGCACTCGAGGTAGAAGGGCTCTTCGAACTCGCCCGTGGCCTTGCGGATGATGAGGGCGAGCGACCCTTCGGCGGCCTCGAAGGAGTAGCCCTCGTTTTCCAGGCGCTTGATCTCCTCCACGATCCGGCGGCTCTTGGCGTCGTCCTCGCCCAGGGAGAGGCCCATCTCGGCCGCCTTGTACTCGATGTTGCTCCTGCCCGAGAGATCCGAGACGAGGACCCGCCTCTTGTTGCCCACGGTCTCGGGGGGGAGATGCTCGTAGGCCGCCGGGTTCTTCAGCACGGCGTGCACGTGGACGCCGCCCTTGTGGGCGAAGGCGCTGCGGCCGACGAAGGGCCGCGAGTTCAGGGGGGTGATGTTGGCGATCTCGCTCACGAAGAGCGACAGGTGGGTGAGCTCCTTCAGGGCCCCCTCCGGGAGGCAGGCCTTCCCCATCTTGAGCTCCAGGTTGGCCATGATCGGCACGAGGTCGGCGTTGCCGCAGCGCTCCCCGTAGCCGTTGATCGTGCCCTGGACCATGCGGACGCCCTTCTCGACGGCGGCCAGCGAGTTGGCCACGGCGAGCCCCCCGTCGTTGTGGGCGTGGATGCCCAGTCGTTCCCGCGGGACGAGGGCGGCCACCTCGTCGACGGCCCGGGCGATCTCCGAAGGAAGGGTCCCGCCGTTGGTGTCGCACAGCACGATCAGGTCCGCGCCGTTGACAAAGGCCGCCTCGATCGTCTGGAGGGCGTAGCGGGGGTTGGCCCGGTAGCCGTCGAAGAAGTGCTCGGCGTCGTAGACGACCTCCTTCTTCTTGGCCTTGAGCCAGGCCACCGTCTCGCCGATCATGGCGAGGTTCTCCTTCATGGAGATCTTGAGGATCTCGCGGACGTGGAGGTCCCAGCTCTTGCCGAAGATGGTCACCACCGGCGTCTGCGCCTCGAGCAGGGCCTGCACGTTCGGGCACTCGGCGCAGGGCGTGTGGGCCCGCCGCGTGCTGCCGAAGGCCGCCAGCCGCGCGTTCTTGAACCGCACCTTCCGGGCCAGCTCGAAGAAGCGCATGTCCTTCGGGTTCGAGCCGGGCCAGCCCCCCTCGATGTAGGCGATGCCGAACTCGTCGAGGCGACGGGCCACGCGGAGCTTCTCCTCGGCCGTGAAGTTCACCTGCTCGCCCTGGGTGCCGTCCCGCAGGGTCGTGTCGTAGATCAGAACCGCTCTCCTGTCCATCTTCTTCTGTCCCCCTTGAAATAAAAAATCCGTTACCAGGGAGCCTGATAACGGATTTGGTGGATTCCTTCCGGTTGTTACATCAAGCCATCATCAGCCCCCTACGCCGCCCGGACGTATGCCGATTATGTCGATAATAATGGGGATGATGATGCCGAGGATGCTCTTCATGTCGTACGCGAAACCTCTCGAAGGTTGGCAGAGCATAAGGTGTGCCGCCCGGTTTGTCAACGATTTTTTTCCCGGGGCGGCCGTTCGTCCCGCCGGATGCCGCAGAGAAGCAGCGCGGCGGCGCCGAGCCCCCCGAGCATCCCGACGGTTTCCGTTTTCGCGCCCAGCGCGGTGTCGGCGGCATCCGCGATCGGCGCCAGCACGGCCCGAACGCCCGCGCGCAGGCCCTCGTCGGCGGCGATCGCTTCGGCCATGGGGGGCGAGAGCATGTGGTAAAGCTCCACGAAGGCCCTGCCCGTGGACGAGGGCATGAGGTACCGGTCGCGGAATTCCCGCAGCGTGACCACCCGCGGCTCGAGCGCCGAGCCGAAGGCCGCCGTGGCGATGAAGCACCCGCCGCCTCCCCCGCCCCCGCCGCCGCTCGTGACGGGCGGCGCCCCCGCGGTGGTGAAGCTCCAGGAACTTTCCGATGCCAGGGCCACGCCCTCGTCGTCCTGCACGGCCGTCGTGACGGTTACGGTGTAGGCCGTCCCCGGCGTCAGGCTGCTCGAAGGCGTGAGCGTGGCACTGAGAGAACCGGGAGTGACGGTACTCGAGACCGTCGACCCGCCCTGTGCAAGCCTGAAGGACGACGAGTGGATGGTCGCGGGGTTCATCGTCTCGCTGAAGGTCACCGTGATCGCCGTGTTGGTGTCAACGCCGGTGGCTCCGCCGGCGGGGCTTTGGCCCGTGATCGTCGGCGGGGCGCCGGCCTGGGTGACCGTGTGGGTGCGCCCCGCGATCGTCAGCGTACCCGTTCTGGCTTTTGCCCCGGTATTGGCCGCTACGCTGAAAGATGCCAAACCGCTCTCCCCCGCTCCACTCGAAGATGTCGTCACCCAACCAACGTTGCTCGAGGCCGACCAGGAGCAGCCGCTCTGCGTCCACACATCCGCGCTGCCGGAGCCTCCTGAGGAGTTGAAAGACTGGCTGCTCGGCGTGACCAGATAACTGCATGCCGTTCCCTTGTATCGTATGGTGTAATAGCCGAATTTAACGACACTGCTGATTTCGGAGTAGGATATTTTGAAATAGCCCAACTCCCCCCAATCGGTACCCCAACTGTTTTTCACGATGAAGTACTGGCCTGAATCGTTGAAGCCGACGATGAGGACGGCGTGCCCGCCTTCGAGGGACCCCGATGTGTGGGTGTAGACCCCGCCGGAATAGGAATAAAAATCGCTGTACACGTCCATCGTCGTGACGAGCGGCCCATAGTTGAGTAGTGCATTCCGGATTGCGCTGACCGTGACCGTGGGGGGTTCAGTGGTAACCCAAGACCAACTCTGAATTCGGGTTGTTGACGTTTGGTAGGTTCCGCAGGCGCTCCCGCAGCTCCCGTCGGTCGCTGTGTAGGGGTAGCAGGTCTCCAGGGGAAGGCCCGTGTCTCTGATGTAGTTGGAGGCATACTGGATCACGCCGCCGTCGCAGTCGCCTGCATCGTTGCCGCCCGAAGACCCGCAGGACACCATGACCTGCTCGGAAAGGTCGAGATTGACACCGGGCGTGTTGTTGCTCCGAAGCGTCGCGGACTCGAGGGCTGCCGTCGTGGCGAAGGCCCAGCAACTGCCACAGCTTCCTTGATCCCTTACGGATGTGACGAAATTCTCCCCCCCTGCGCTTCGCCAGTCGAACCCGGAAGGGGCGGCTCCGACGACCGGTCCGGCTGAAACGACGGCCTCACCCGCAGCAATGGCTTTTAAGCCGACGGGTTTGATCAGGCCCAAGCGTGCTCGCCTCTCCTCCGGGGAGAGCCGCGTCATCGATGTCTCGCCGGCCTGCCACCGGGCCCGCTTTTCGGCAATGGCGGCCCTGACCTGCGTGATCTCGTCTGCAAGGGCGGCGGAAACGGACAGTATCAGAAAAGCAGACTGAATGGCTGCAAGGAGTGACGAAAGGCCGATCCGGGTTTTCTTCATGGGGCATGTCCTGCGATCGAATTGTTGTAGCGATGCGGCTGACGAGCGCCCGTTCGGTGCCGCTCACCGGGAACCATGACCCGGTCTCCTCTCAGCGGGGCGCCAGCGAGGGGAAATCGAACAGGATCGGCGTGCAGGTCCCCCGCGTGATCACATTGAGCGTGCAGGGTAGCCGCTTTCCCGGCCGGATGTCAAATCGCTCTATAAAGGCCCTGTCGGGCGGCGTCTCCCGATCCGGCAATAGGGAGAAGGTCCTCTCGAGGGTCGATTTTCCGAGAGGCCCTTCGACGGTCCCGTCGGGGACGAAGCGGAATTTCACATCGTACCGCTCGCCCTGCCTCGGGGCCACGGAGACGATCTCCGCGTTTCCCGGGTAGGACCTGTACTCGCAAATCCCGCCTTCCATGGGTCCCTCTGCAATTTCCGAACCCGTCATGGAGCAGCCGATCCCGGGCAAGGCCGCCGCCATGAACAGGATCGTCCAATACCCCGTTTTCTTGAGGGAAAACAGCCGCTCGACCGCTGCGTGTTCGTGGTCATTCCTGCCGCTCATGGTACCCTCCCCGCACCCGTCCCCCGTCCCCTGTCCCCTCCGGCCTGTCCCCTTCCTTCCAGATCACCCCCATGGCGCGCTCGAGGGAGGCCCGTGCGATCCCGTAGTCGCTCAGTGCGTTGGACCAGCCGGCGCGGGCCACGGTCAGCAGGGTCAGGGCGTCGAGGACGTCCGTCATCCGGGAGACCTGCTCCCGGTATCGCTCCTGGTTGATCCGGTAGTTTTCCTCGGCCTGCTCGATGGACTTCTCCGTTACGGCGATGAGCGTCTCGGCCTCCTTCACGGCCAGCCAGGCGTTCTTCACCTCGAGGGTGACCTGGTCCCTGACGCCGGCGAGCGCGTGCAGGGCCTGTTTCTCCTGGCTGACGCTTGCATCGCGGGCATACTTCGTGCGCCCCCACTCCCAGAGGTCCCACGTCGCCACGGCGGCCACCGACCAGTTCTCGGGGTCCCGGTACTTCGAGCCGTTCAGGTCGCCGCCGTCGCCGTAGCGCTGGTAGCTGCCGACGAGGTTCAGCGAGGGGTAGAACTCGCTCTCCACGACCCTGACCCTCTTTCCCGCCTGCTCCGCCCTCGCGGCGTAGAGCCGGATTTCGGGGCGGTTCTCGAGGGCCGTTTTCAGGCACTCCTCGAAGGAGGTCTCGTAGGGCCTTGGGTCGAGGATGTCCTCCACCTCGGCCGCCGTGTCGATGGGACGGCGGAGCACCGTGTTGAACCGGGCCCTGGCCTCGAGCAGGCGGTTTTCCGCCCGGACGAGCCCCTGGGTGCCTTCGGCGAGCCGCACCTCGGCCTGGAGGTAATCGTTGCGCGGCACGATCCCCACCTCGTAGAAGCTCTTCGCCAGGTCCCTCTGGGCCGTCAGCTGCTCGACGGACTGCCTGGCCACGCCGACGAGGCGCCTTGCTTTGAGGATGGTGAAATACGAGCGTTTCACCTCCAGGACGATGTCCTGCACCGTCCCCCGCGCCTCCTGCCTCGAGGCGTCCACCCCGAGCCGCTGGATGTCGTAGTTGGCCGTGACCCGCCCGCCCGTGAACAGGGGCTGCCGGGCGTCGAGGGACCAGGTGTAGTTGTTCTCCGTCCCGGTGATCTTCTGGCCGATGGGCGGGTCGAGCCTCACGAAGGGATCCTCGTTGAGCCGCGTGTAGTTGTACGACGTGCTCACCTTCGGGAGAAACCCCGTGAAGGCCTCCTTCTGCTTCGCCTCCGATGCGAGCACCCCCTCCCGTGCCGACCGGATGGCGACGCTCTGCCGCAGGGCGACGGCGATGCTCTCCTCCAGCGTCAGCGGCGGCGCCGCCTCCTGCGCCCCTGAGACGCCGGTAAGGAGCAGCACCAACATGAACCCGGTCACGCCGCCGGTCCGACTTGTTCTGCTCATCATACTCACCTCGCGATGATCGAAGAAGTTGAGACGTTCCCGGATCCGGCGAGAAACCGCGTCATCGCGGGCGAAGCGCGGCGATCCCGCCGTTTGCCCGGGATTGCCGCGCACCCTTCGGGTGCACGCAATGACCCTTCCGACTGTTCTCCCGGCTTCGCCGGCCTAATCCATTCTCTTGCGGAACCTCCCCACGGCCCCCGCGAAAACCGCCGTCCCGAGGATGACCAGGGCCAGGTACTGCGGCCAGAGCACATCGATGCCGACCCCCTTGAGGAAGACCCCCCGGATGATGACGATCATGTAGCGCAGGGGGTCGAGGTAGGTGAGTCCCTGCACGACAAGCGGCATGTTCTCGATGGGGAAGACGAAGCCCGAGAGCATGAAAAAGGGCACGATGAAGAAGAACGTCGTCAGCATGGCCTGCTGCTGGGTCGCCGAGATCGTGGAGACGAACAGGCCGATCCCCAGGGTGCTCAGCAGGAAGAGGCACACGCCCGCGAACAGCAGCAGGGCGCTGCCCCGCATGGGCACGTCGAACCAGTACATCGCAAATAGGGTCACCGCCAGCATCTGGGCGATGGAGATCAGGATGTAGGGGATCGTCTTGCCGAGGATGAGTTCGAAGGGCCTCATGGGCGTCACGATGAGCTGCTCCATGGTCCCCACCTCCTTCTCCCGGATGATCGCCATGGAGGTGAAGAGCAGCGAGAGGATCATGACCAGAACGGCCACGATCCCGGGAACGAAAAAGTCGCGGCTCTCCAGGTTCGGGTTGTACCAGGTCCGCACCCGCGCGTCGATCCGGCCGTATTCGAGCCGCTGGGGCACGAGCTCCCGGAGGAAGTCCCGGTTGACCCTCTCCAGGACCTGCATCGTGTAGGCGACGCGCACGCCGGCGAGGTTGCTCATGCTCCCGTCGGCCAGAACCTGGACGGCGGCCGTGCGGCCGCTGCGGACGCGCTCGCTGAAGTCGGGCCCGATCTTGACGGCCACGTCCACCTTCCTGCGCAGCAGGAGCTCCTCGAGCTCCCGGGGGTCGTCCGCGCGGTGCGTGACCCGGAAGACGGGGCTTCCTTCGAACGCCTGGATCACGAGCCGGCTCTCCACCGTCCGGGACTGGTCGAGCAGCCCCACCTTGATGTCCCGCACGTCCGTGGAGACGACGTAGCCGAAGACGAGCAGCTGGATGAACGGCATGACGGCCAGGATGGGCCGGTTCTTGCGGTCCCGGAAGAGCTGGATGAATTCCTTGCGGACGATCTCGCGGATCCGGACCCGGTTCATCCTAGAGGCCCTCCTTTCGCATCTTCACGACGGCCGCCGCCGCGCCGACGGCGAACATGGCAAGCAGCACGAGATAGCTCGGCCACAGGTAGCCGATCCCCACGTTCCGCAGGAACAGGCCGTTGAGGATGTCGATGTAGTACGTCGCCGGGACGACGCAGGTCACCGCCTGGAGGATGCGCGGCATGTTCTCCACGGGGAAGACGAAGTCCGAGAGCAGCAGCGCCGGCAGGTAGGATACGAGAAGCGCGATCTGGTTGGCCACGAGCTGGGACTTCGCGGCGATCGAGATGAAGAGCCCGAGACCGAGGGCCACCGAGAGGTACAGCGACGAGGCGAGGATCATGAGCCAGAAGCTCCCCTTCATGACGACCCCGAAGAGCAGCTGCCCCATCAGCAGCGCCGCGAGGACGTCCGTCATGCCGATGAGAAAGTAGGGGATGGCCTTCCCCGTGAGGAACTCGAAGGCGTTGATGGGCAGGGAGCGGATGGTCTCCATGGTCCCGTTCTCGTACTCCCTGGCGATGACCAGCGAGGTCAGCATGGCCCCCACGATCATGATGATGACGGCGATGATGCCGGGCACGATGAAGTTGCGGCTCTCGAGCTCCTCGTTGAACCAGACCCGGACGCGCCCCTCCACGGGCGGGTGGAGGTTCTCGAGGCCCTGGCGGTCGAGAAAATCGGCCAGCAGGCGACGGTTGTAACGCTCGACAAAGGAGTTGATGTAGCCGCGGGAAATCGACCCGATGTTGGGGTCGCTCGCGTCGATCAGGACCTGCAGGGGCGCTTCGCGGTTCGACCGGATCGCCTCGGTCCACCGCGGCGGGATGATGAGCGCGATCGTCGCGCGCCCGGCGTCGAGCCAGGCCGCTGCCGCGCGGTCGTCGGGCAGGGTCGCCACGAGGCGGAAGTAGGCCGAGGCATCGAGGCGGCTCGCGAAATCGCGGGAGAGATCCGTCCGGTCGTGGTCGACGACGACGACCTTCACGTTGTCCACGTCCAGCGACAGGGCGTAGCCGAACAGCAGGATGAGCACGAGCGGCAGCGCGAAGGCCATGTACAGGCTCCGGTAGTCCCGGACGATGTGGTAGAACTCCTTCCGCGCCACGGCCTGCACGTTTCGGGGGTGGATCAACATCGACGTTCGGACTCCTGGAATGATGGAATATTGGAATACTGGAATCCTGGGTCTCAACCCCTTTCGTCTCGAACCCATCCTTCCATCATTCCATTACTCCATCACTCCTTCTTTCGGTTTCGTCATCAGACGGATGAAGGCCTCGTTCAGGGTCGCCCCCGCCTCCCCCGGGCAGGCCTCGGCGATGATTTCGCCGGGGCTGCCGATGGCGACGACCCGGCCCTCGTTGATCATCACGATGCGGTCGCAGTTCAGGGCCTCGTCCATGTAGTGCGTCGTGACGAAGACGGTGATTCCCTGCCCTGCCAGTTCCCGGATGAATTCCCAGAAACGGCGGCGGGTGATGGGATCGACGCCGGACGTCGGCTCGTCCAGGAAAAGGATCTCCGGCCGGTGCAGCAGGGCGCAGGCCAGGGCCAGCCGCTGGCGCCACCCCGGGGGGAGTTCCCGGGTGAGACGGTCGCGCATCTCCTGCAGCCTGGCGGTGTCCAGGGCCCAGCGGGTCCTCTCCTCCCACTGCCTCTCGGGCACGCTGTAGATCCCCAGGTAGAAGCGGATGTTCTCCGCCGGCGTGAGGTCCTCGTAGAGGGAGAATTTCTGGGACATGTAGCCGATGGTCTGCTTGATCGACTCGGACTGCCTCACCACGTCGAACCCGGCGACCTGCCCCGTGCCCGCCGAGGGGGTGATGATGCCGCAGAGCATGCGGATGGTCGTCGACTTGCCGGCGCCGTTGGGACCGAGGAACCCGAAGATCTCCCCCCGGGCGATGGAGAAGGTGACGCGGTTGACGGCGATGAAGTCGCCGAACCGCTTCTCCAGGTCCCTCACGGAGACGATCTCAGCGTTGCGGGTTGTCATGGCCTTGCGCTCCGTCCCTTTCCTCGATGCGGCGGATCATGGCCTCCTCCAGGTTCACGAAGGAGGACCGGATCTCGCCGGGCGATCCTTCCGCCAGGAGGGTCGCGCGGTGCATCAGGGCGAGCCGGTCGCACTTCTCGCCCTCGTCGAGGTAGGCCGTCGAGACGACGATCGTCATGCCCGTTCGCTTCATCTCGAGCAGGATCTCCCAGAACTCCTGCCGCGAGACGGGATCGACGCCGTTGGTCGGCTCGTCGAGGATCAGGATCCGGGGTTCGTGCACCAGCACGCAGGCAAGCCCCAGTTTCTGCTTCATGCCGCCCGAGAGCATCCCCGCCGGCCGTTCGGCAAAGGACAGGAGGTTCGAGAAACCGAGATATCGCTCGCGCCTCGCTTTCCTCTCCCGGGACGGGATCCCGAAGACGTCCATGAAGAAAGCCAGATTTTCGTCCACCGTGAGGTCCGAGTAGAGGCCGAAGCGCTGGGGCATGTACCCGATGAGCCGCTTCACCTTCCGCCGATCGGCCACGGCGTCGAGCCCGCCCAGGGTGATCCTCCCCGTGCCGGGGGGGATCATGGTGGCCATCATCCGGAGCAGCGTCGACTTGCCGGCCCCGTCCGAGCCCAGGAGCCCGAAGATCGCGGCCTCGCCCACCGCCAGCGACACATCCTTCACGGCCTCGACCTGCCCGAACCGGAAGGTGACGTTCTCGACCTCGATGATGGGCTTTCCGGTCATCACGGTGGGTTCTTCCTCCGCCTTTCGCCTTTCGCCTTTCGCCTTTCGCCTTCAGCCTTGAGCCTTATTTCAGCCACACGTCCGCCGGCATCCCCGTCTTGAGCTCGAGGTTCGGGTTGGACACGGCGATCTCCACGAGGTAGACGAGTTTCACGCGCTCCTTCTGCGTCTGGATGATCTTGGGGGTGAACTCGCCCTCGGGCGAGATGAACGTGACCGTCCCCTCGAAGATCTTCCCCGGAAGGCTGTCGACCTTCACCTCGGCCCTTTGCCCCGGTTTCACGCCCGCGAGTTCCGTCACGCCGACGTAGATCTTGACCTTGACGGAGGAGAGATCGGACAGGCTGATCGCCTGGCGCGTCGGGGTCACGACCTCTCCCGGCTCGATGTTGCGGCTCGTCACGATCCCCGCGAAGGGGGCCCGCAGCGTCGCGCGGTCGAGCTGGATCCGTGCCTGCTCGAGGGCGGCCCGTGCCGCCGCCGCCTGGGCCCGGGCCGCCTCCGCCTCGCGCTCGGTGGCGCCGATCCGGCCCAGGTTGCCCCTCGCCTGCCGCAGCACGGCCTCGGCCTCGGCCAGCCTCGAGCGCGCCGTGTCGTGGTTGAGCTTGACCGCCTCCCACTCCTTTTTCGAGACCACCTGCCGGGCGTAGAGCTGATCGTAGCGCTCCCTGTTCGACTGGGCCTCCGTCAACACGTCCCGCGCGCTTGCCACGCCCGCCTCGGCCCGCACGATGTCTTCGGGGAGGGTCTTGCGCTGGACGTCGAGGACCGCGGCAAGCTGTCCCGCGTTCTTCTCCGCCCGCTCCAGGGTGGCCCGGGCCTGCTCGTGGGCCGCCTCGAACTCGCTGCGGTCGAGCTCCGCCAGCGGCTGGTCCTTTTCCACGCGCTGCCCCTCCGTTACGAGGACCTTCGCGACCTTTCCCCCGACCTGGAAGGACAGGTTCGAAAGGACGGCTGCCTCGATCGTCCCCGAGTGGGCGGGGCCGCCTTTCTTCATGCCCTGCTGGCCGAGCCAGACCGCAAGCCCCGTCCCGAGCAGCAGCAGGACAAACGCGCCGATGATGATCTTTTTCTTTTTCAACGCCATCCTCCTCCCGTCCCGACTATCGTGTCCGTGAACCGGACGGTTGCGCCCCGGCCTTCGCCTCGCGTCCCCGCCGCGCCGGTTTTCCCCGTTGCTCTCCGGGCGTGCGCCGCTCCAGCGTGCCCTCGACAAAGAGTCGGACGAATTCGGCGGCGAACCGCTCCCGCCGCCTGCGGTCCGCCGTGTCCTCGAAGAAGAAGCCCAGGCCGTGCACGTAGGCGAAGAGCGCCCCGAGGAACGCCCGGGCGGCCTCGTCGGGATCGAACGCCCGCAGGGTCCCGCCGCACTGCATACGCCGGAAGTATCCGGCCAGCAGCGCGAACACCTCGCCGAGCATCCCCCGGAAGATGTCCTTCACTGCCGCCGGGTAGGAATGCCGCTCGGAAAGCATGATCCGGATCAGGTCGCTGCGCTCGTCCAGGGTCGCCAGGAAGCGGCGGGCGATCGTCAGGAGGGCCTCTTCATAGCCGACCTGTTCCAGCCCCGGAAGGAGCCCCTTCATCGCCGGCAGGAACGAGCGGCCCCGGATCACCGCCTCGAAGAGTTTCTCCTTCGACCCGAAGTGGCGGAACAGGGTCACCTCGGCCACCCCGGCCTCCCGGGCGATCTGACGCGTCGCGGCCCCCAGGAAGCCCCTCTGCGAGAAGAGCTTCAGCGCCGCGGCCAGGATCTTTTCCCGTGTTCGTTCCCTGTTCATGTCAGTATGCACTTACTTACATCCAGGGGATGGATTTGTCAAGGGGAAGGATGGGATGCCCGGGGGATGGGAAGGGGCGGGAAATCGGGTTCGGGCTCGCGCGGTAGAGGCCGACGGCATGCCGCCCCCAGCCGGAGGCGACCGCAGGTCGTTCCGGCCGGCTGTCGACTGCGGGCTCCAAAACGGGGCGGTCCTGCCCTGTGCCGGTTGCGCGCTCCGGTGCGCTGCGCGCGGGCGCACCCCGCCGTCGGCGGTCCGGACGGCGGAGGCCCCCGAGCCCTCTTCGCG